>TARA_B110000090_G_scaffold63886_1_pt1 | contig 12774 bp, 9 predicted proteins | sample TARA_B110000090 | Tara Oceans TARA_B110000090 (sample SAMEA4397239) | marine metagenome | biome: Polar Biome; feature: [SRF] surface water layer (ENVO:00010504); material: water (ENVO:00002006), including particulate matter (ENVO:01000060) such as... | depth 5 m
TCCATTCGTTCTTTAAGAGAAAACATGTATTTTTTATCAGCGTTTATACCAATAGCAACAATCACTTCATCAAAAAGTGTTACGCCACGTTTAATAATATCGTAATGTCCTAATGTAATTGGGTCAAAAGATCCTGGAAAAACTGCTCTTCTCATTTTATAAATTTACAATTATTATTTTAAAGCTTCTTCAATTGCATTTCCGAATAAATTCTTTAAACTTATTCCTGCTTTCTTTGCTTGTTGGGGTAAAATGCTTTCGGTTGTTAATCCAGGAACCGAATTTATTTCTATCATATGCGGTTCGCCATCGATTAAGATGTATTCACTTCTAGAAAATCCAGTCATTTTCAATACTTCATATACCTTCTTAGAAACTTCATGCACACGTTTTATTTCCTTTTCAGTTATTATTGCAGGAGTAATTTCTTGAGACTTTCCAAGATATTTCGCTTCGTAATCAAAGAAATCATTCTCAGAAACTATTTCTGTAATTGGTAATACTGTTACTTCTCCTCTATAAGTGATAACACCAACAGAAACTTCGGTTCCGTCAAGAAAAGATTCAATAATTATTTCATCATCTTCTTTAAATGAAGTTTCAATGGCTTGTTTTAAATCTTGTTTTTTATTCACTTTGGTAATTCCAAAACTGCTTCCTGCTTTATTGGCTTTTACAAAACATGGTAAACCAACGGTATCAATTATTTCTTGTTCGTTTATTGTATCTCCAAGATTTAAATAATAAGAAGTAGCCATTTTAATTCCGTAAGGTTTTAAAACACTTAGGCAATCTCTTTTATTAAAAGTGAGTCCCATTTGATATGAAGGAGCTGAAGTATGTGGAATGTTCAATAACTCAAAATATGAAATTAATTGCCCATCTTCTCCCGGACTTCCATGTATAGCGTTGAAAACACAATCAAAAGTTATTTTTTGATTATTTATTGTTGCAGAAAAATCATGCTTATTAATAAGATATTCGATTTCGTTTTGTACCAAAACCCACTTATCTTTAAAAATATGAACTGCAAAAACGTTGTGTTTATTTTTGTCTAAGTTGTCACAAACAACCTGCCCACTTTTTAATGATATTTTATATTCTGATGAGTAACCTCCCATCACAACAGCAATGTTTTTCTTCATTAGATAATTTGCTTTAAAACAAAAATACAAAAAGAAATAACTCTACTTTGAATAATTATTAAAAACCAATCATAATACCGATAGAAGGTAAAACATTTCCTGATTCATTTTCTATAGAATATGTCTGATATCTCTGGTTGTCAGTTGTGTTTTCAACCGGATTTCCATTTCCATCTTTAACTACATCTAAGAAAGATTGAGTTTCAATTTTTGCACCATATGCATTTTGTATATCTAAATAAGCATTTAAATACCATTTATCAAAATACCATTTCTTGTCAACTCTTAAATCTAAGGAGTGTGAAGTTGTGTTTCTTTCAGTATTCAATCGACTCCAATCATTTATACCCTGTTGACTTACATCCCAAATTTCTTTAGTTGATGATAATTCAACATCATAAGGAGTGTATGGAGCTCCACCTAAAAGTCTAAACTTCGCGCCAACTTCCCAGTTTTTCGCTAATTTTTTTCCTACAACAATATTAAAAATATGTTTATTGTCCCATGATGAAGGAACGTATTTATTATTACTGTCTTTGAATTCACTTCTCACATAGGTGTATGATAAAATTCCATAAATTTTATTACTTAATTTTTGTTGCATCATCAATTCTATACCGTAACTTTTTCCTGATGAAGTTGAGTTTGCAGCTTCGTTTCCAATGACACCAAAATCAGCGCCAAGATTGGCAAGTGAAATATTTTTATCAAGTAAAAATGGATACTTATCATACTTTTTGTAAAAACTTTCAAGGGATATTTTAGAATACTTGGTAGGTCTGTATTCTAAACCTGTACTAATTTGATTGTTTTCTATGTATGTGACCCTATTTTCTTTATTGATCAGGATATTATTATTGTCTCTATATCCTAAAATAGTATAAGGCGGAAGTTGGAAGTATTTTCCAAGACTCAAACCTAGACTTAGTTTCTCATTTATAGCATATGAGGCAGAAAACCTTGGAGAAAATTGTTTTAAAGGGTTATTCATTTCATTAGAATAATCATTGAAATCTGTTCTAAAACCAGCAGATAATGATAAGTTGTCATTAAAAAAAGAGCGACTTACTTGACCAAATGCAGCAAATTTATTGAAGTTAATTTTAGAATTAAAATCAATTGTTTGAACAGTATTATTAATTTGTCTTTTATTGAATGTTGAATTCTTGTAGGTGCTATTTTCAAGTCCAACGCCAAAATTTATTTTCCAGCCTTTATTCCAACTTGTATTTTCAAACCTGAATTTTGTTTCAATTTCTTCAGATTCATAATCAAGAAGTAAATTACTTAGTTGTTCGTCATTATTTAAATATTTATTTGCGCTATTACTTAAGTGATTTCTACTTAAAACAAAAGTTTGGTTACTGTTTTCAGAATAATGTTTCCAATTGATTCCAACAGTATAATTCCATTGAGAGTTTATAGGAATATTTCCAAGAATATAATTGTTTCTATCGATAGTTTCTTGGTCAGTAACTCCTTCATTTGCTTCTGTATTTATTTTAAAATCATCAATTGCGCCTAAACCTATAATAGTAAGTTTGTTTTTCTCATTAATATCTATTGATTGCTTGTATTGAAAGTCGTTATAAGTAGGTAAAAAAGGTAAGTTGATTAACTTAAATAAAGCTTGCAAATAAGAGCGTCTAGCTGATAAAATAAAAGTAGATTTTTCACCCATAGGGCCGTCTAATGTTATTCCTGCGTCAGAAGAGCCTAATAAAAAAGTTCCAGTAAGTTTTTCTTTGTTTCCAGTTATTTGTTCAAATTCAAGAATTGAACTTAATGTGTTTCCTCTATTTGCTGGAAAAGTACCAGAATAGAATTCAACATTTTTTATAAAGTTTACATTTATCATTCCTACAGGACCTCCTGAAGATCCTTGTGTTGCAAAGTGATTGATATTTGGCACTTCTATACCATCAAGGTAAAAACGGTTTTCATTTGGAGCGCCACCTCTTACTATAATATCATTTCTAAAAGAAACTGTCGAACCAACTCCAGGTAATATTTGTATTACTTTAGAAATATCTCTATTCCCTCCAGGATTACGATAAATTTCTTCAGCACTTATTTTTTGAAGATTTATTGGAGATTCTTTAGATTTTTTAAAAGGCGAAACTTCTAATTGTATTTCATCTAAACTACTTGTTTCTTCAAGTAATGTTATGTCCAATGTAACGAATTTATTGGTAGGAACATTTATATCATAAAATACAGTACTTTCAAAACCTAAAAAACTAACAGTTATAGTGTAATTTCCAGGAGTTAAGTTATCTAATAAGTAATTTCCATTTTCATCAGAAGTTGTGCCAATCTCTGTGTTTTCGATCAGTATGGCTGCGCCTTTGATAGAATTATTGTTTATTTCATTAGAAATTCTTCCTTTGATTGTTCCTGCTTGAGCAAACATCTCAAAGCTTAAGGTTACTAGAATAAAAAATAAATACTTTTTCAATTTCATTTTTTTGATTTAATAATTTTTACAAAAATAAAGAATTGCCGACAGAAGAAGATTCCTCTATCGACAATTATAGTTAACTAACAAACAAACTAACAAACTAACTAACTATACTAATAAAAAACTATTAAAGTGTAGGGAGCAATACTTTGTCTATAACATGGATAACACCATTGCTACCTTGAATGTTTACTTCTAAAACGTTTGCTACATCAGAAGTTGAATCTGTCAAGGAAACGCCACCACTTCCAATATTTACTGTAATATCTTGTGTATTTAGCATCTCAACTACTTGACCATCAGACAAATCAGTGCTAAACACTCTGGCTCCTACAGCATGGTATAAAAGAATGTCACTAATTTGTGCCTCTGTTAATGTTGGTATTACTGAAGATATTTCAGCAAAAGCTGCATCGGTTGGTGCAAATACTGTAATATTATCTGAATCGATAATGGCTTGAGTAATACCGCTATATGCAGGAGAGGTTAATAGACTTACAAGAACTGTGAATTCTGGATTTTCCGCTTGAGATAAAGCAACAGCAATATCAATTACATTTGGTGCTGGTGGTACTAAAGTTCTATTAATTTTATGTACTACTCCATTACTTTTTTCGATATCTACTTCTGTAATTTGGGTTAACCCATTAATAAGTACAGAATTAGTTAAATATCCTAAATAAATATTTTGGTTATCACTCAACGTTGTTGCAACTCCATCAGCAGGTAATTCACTAGATAATACTTTTGCACCTAAAACATGGTATAATAATATAGGCGATAAAGCAGCAGCATCTAAACCATCTAAAGAGGTAATTCCTGCAGCTACAAATGCATCATTGCTTGGAGCAAACAAAGTTAAACCTTGAGTTGTTGAAACTGTGTTTAATAAATTTGCTTTTTTAAGTGCAGCACTCAATATAGAATACTCATTTTCAAATAAGAATACTTCTGATATTGAACCTAATGCGTTTGTTACAAATGAAGGTAACAATACAGTATCAACAACATGAATCACTCCATTCGTTGCTTCTAAATCAGCAGCAATAACATTTGCAGTATTTATTTTTACACCTGAGGCTAAATCTATTGATATAGTTTCATAAGGTAATAATGTATAAACTGTACCATTTGTTAATTGAGTAGATAGTACTTTTTGACCTAGTATATGATATTCTATAATTTCTCTAACTAAATCAATAGGTAATTCACTTAAACTAGATTTTCCAAGTGCAGTTAACAAATTACTGAAAGCAGTATTGTTTGGTGCAAATACAGTTAATTCAGCATCTGGATTATTTGCTGCCGCAAATAAATCTGAAAATTCTGGCATTGAAAGAATACTTACTAATGTTGAAAAATCAGGATTACTTGCTGCTATTCCAACTATAGTTTCTGTAGGTTGAATGATTTCAATTATCATATCATCGTTATCATCATCATTACAACTAACGAATAATAATGTAGAGCTCAAAACCATGACTAAGAATAAAAATGGAAATTTTTGTGTAAGTTTTTGTTTAATGTTTTTCATTGTTCAAGTTTTTTATATTAATTATTGAACAAATATAGATAAAATTATTCAATTGTTCATGTTTTTTATAAAAAAACATGAACAAAATAAAATATATTATTTTGAGTGTAGTTGCTTTATTGATTATAAATGTATATTTGTCTAAGAAATCAAATCAAATATATAGACATGGGATCATATACAATGTCACAGGTTGAAACCCTAACTGGCATAAAATCACATACATTAAGAGTGTGGGAAAGAAGATATAGTTTTTTAAAACCAAGCCGTACTACTTCAAATATTCGCTTTTATTCAGATGAAGAAGTTCGGAAATTATTAAATATTTCAATTTTATTGAATAATAACTATCGCATTTCTAAAATAGATAATTTAAATGTAGATGAATTTAATGAACTGATTCTAAATTTTAAATTTAATTATTCAGATAAGTTTGAAGATGACATTAGCAGGTTAATATTATACATGATTGATATGGATGAAAATGCTTTTGAGCAAGTATTTCAAAAAAATGTCATGAAAAATGGATTACTGACGACTATGATAAGTTTGATTTATCCATTCTTAAATCAAGTAGGATTGTTATGGACAACTAATAAAACTATTCCTTCGCAAGAACACTTCATGTCTAATTTGATTCGTCAGAAAATAATTTCAGCAATTGACTTATTAAATAATCCTGATGACTCAGCACCAAGAATCATCTTGCTTCTACCGGAAGAAGAAAGTCATGAGATAGGATTAATATTGGCATCATATATTGCCAAAAAATCAGGGTGGAGAGTTTATTATTTAGGACAAAATGTGCCCATAGTTAACTTAGATAAACTACAGGAATTGACTAAAGCAAAAGCCTTTTTCACAATGTTTGTAGCACCAAAGAAAGAAAAGTATTTTGTGAATTTCACTTCTAAAGCTCATAAAATTGATGCTGCTTTTTTTGTTTCAGGAAACTATGATGCTAAATATGTATCTTCAAATATTAAATATATAAGTAATCCTGATGATTTTACTGAGCAGTTAAAAAAAATATCATTGAAAGCAGTAGTATAGATGTTTTTTTACTTTTTAATAAAATAAAATATAATTTTACTACATACAATTACGTTTTATATCTTTGTCAAAATCAAAAATGATATGAGTTTATTAAATTTTGTAAAAAGTAAAACCTTTATAAGACAATTAGTTTCTGCTGTTATTGTATTACTAATTTTTATATTTTTATTAATACAGTGGCTGAATTTATCTACAAATCACAGTCAAAAAATTCAAGTCCCAAATTTATCAAAATTAACCATATCAGAAGTAAAGATAAAATTAGATGAGTTAGATTTAGAATTTAAAATTTTAGACTCTACTAATTATAATCCTATGTACCCACCTTTATCTGTAATTGAGCAAGATCCTGAAACTGGAGATTTTGTAAAAGAGAACAGAAAAATATATTTAAAAATAAACAGAGCTACGTATCAAGATATTCAATTGCCAAATGTTTTAAAGAAGTCACGTAGAAATGCTGAAACAGTTTTAAAAGCACTTGGATTTAGAATAGGAAAGAATCCAAAGTATGTTCCAGACATTGCTAAAGATGTAGTGCGTGGATTGTATCATAAAGGAAAAGTTGTAAAAACGGGAAGTAAATTGCCGAAAAACTCAGTAATAGATTTAAAATTAGGTGACGGAAAAGATCGCTAAATTCAAAAGAATATGATAAAAGAAGAGGGGCCTGAGCAAGAACTTGAGCAGGAAGAATTATATGAGCATTTTAGATATGTGGCTAATGAAGGTCAAGAGCCTTTGAGAGTTGATAAGTTTTTGATGAATTTTGTTGAAAATGCAACTCGAAATAAAATTCAGCAGGCAGCCAAAGCTGGAAATGTTTTGGTGAATGATATTGCTGTAAAATCTAATTACAAAGTAAAACCAAAGGATGTCGTTCGTGTTGTTTTAGCGCATCCACCACATGAAAATTTATTGGTTGCAGAAGATATTCCAATTGATATTTTATATGAAGATGATGACGTTCTTGTAGTCAATAAGCAAGCAGGAATGGTTGTGCATCCAGGACATGGAAATTATTCGGGAACATTGGTAAATGCATTAATTCATCATATAGAGAATTTACCTAATAATAGTAATGAGCGTCCAGGATTAGTTCATAGAATTGATAAAGACACAAGTGGAATTTTGGTTGTAGCTAAGACAGAATTTGCAATGGCGCATTTATCAAAACAATTTTTTGACCGAACTACAGAGCGTTTGTATTATGCTCTGGTTTGGGGAAATCTTGAACAAGAATCAGGAACTATCCAAGGTCATGTTGGAAGGAGTTTAAAGAACAGGTTACAAATGGATGTTTTTCCAGAAGAGGATTTTGGTAAACACGCAGTAACGCATTTTAAAGTTGTAGAACGTTTTAGTTATGTAACTCTAGTAGAGTGCAAGTTAGAGACTGGTAGAACACATCAGATTAGAGCACATTTTAAGCATATTGGACACACGCTTTTCAATGACGAACGTTATGGAGGTGATGGAATTTTAAAAGGGACTACGTTTACAAAATACAAGCAGTTTGTAGATAATTGTTTTAAGGTTTTGCCAAGACAAGCCTTGCATGCAAAAACATTAGGTTTTACGCATCCAACAACTGGAAAGTTTATGCAATTCAATTCTGAAATTCCAGAAGATATCCTACAATGTCTTGAGAAATGGCGAAACTATACTGTGAACCAGAAGGTGTAAGCATTTGATTGAAAATACATCCTTCTAAGTTTCAAAACTAAATAGTTTAATAACTGGTTTTCTATTTTTCTATCATGCCATATCTTTATTGTCTATTTCGTTTTTCAATTACTGCCAAGGTGTAAATGTATACACTACATATATTCACACTATATTTTATTGTAATATTCTTTTAATTTGTATTTTTACTATTCATTATAAGTAATAAATAATCACCAATGAAAATAGTTATTTCACCTGCAAAATCTCTAAACTTTGAAACTGCTGCACCTACAACTTTACATACACACGGAGTGTTTTTAAAAGAAGCAGAAAAACTGAGTAGTATCTTAAAAAAGAAATCAGCGAATTCAATTTCTAAACTCATGCACGTATCTGATAATTTAGGACAACTAAATTTTGAGAGAAATCAAACGTGGAGTTTGCCATTTACTTTAGAGAATTCTAAACAAGCTATTTATGCTTTTTCTGGTGATGTTTTTCGTGGTTTGGACGTAATGAGTTTATCATCAAATAAAGTTCCGAAATTGCAAGATAAACTACGTATTCTTTCAGGTCAATATGGACTGTTGAAGCCATTGGATTTAATGCAAGCCTATAGATTAGAAATGGGAACAAAATTGAAAGTAGGTAGTAAAGATAATTTATATCAGTTTTGGGGAAGCGCTATAACACACAGTTTGAATGAAGAATTAAGTGAAGATGAATTATTTGTAAACCTTGCAAGTAATGAATATTTCAAGGCTATAAAGCCAAAAGTACTAAAAACTAAAATTATCACACCCGTTTTTAAAGATTATAAAGATGGGAAGTTAAAAACGATAGGTTTTTTCGCAAAATTAGCAAGGGGTTATATGGTTCGTTATATCATAGAGAATGATGTTGAAACTATTGAAGGACTTAAAGGTTTTGATACTGAAAGGTATAGGTATGATGATAATCTATCAACTGATACGGAGTTAGTATTTACACGATAAGTTAGTATAGATATAACAAAAAAGCCAACTCATTGAGTTGGCTTTTTGTAATAAAATTAAAAAAACTGTTTAGAATCCGTAAACAGACTCTTTATCAAATTTTTTCATAAGCATATAATAAACTACTGCTCTATATTTTTTTCTTTCTGATTTTCCAATTCGTTCAATTACTTCTTCAATTCCAGCATCTAAAGCAGGACTATCAGTTAGCCCAAGTTTTTTTATTAAAAAATTTTTTTTAACAGTTACAAGTTCTTTTGCATCAGTACCAGAAACAGTTTCAGCATCTGCTTTATAGATAGATGGCCCTAATCCTTTAGTTACAGCAGTTAATAAATCTAAATTGGATCTTAGATCTCTATCATCCATAAACTTTTTGTATAGAGCTACTTTTTCGTCAAATTTACTCATTGGTGTTGATTTTACAAATTAATACTTGGCTTTTTGTATATAAACTTTCTCAAAGATAAAAAATAATATTCGTTTTTGAAAATTATTTTTTTAACAATCTGAAATATTTACACTTACCGCTAATCCACCTTCCGAAGTTTCTTTATATTTTGTATTCATATCTAGTGAAGTTTTCCACATAGTAGAGATTACTTTATCAAACGGAACTTTTGCATTTTTCACATCAGATTCTAAAGCCAATTCAGCAGCACTAATAGCCTTTATTGCTCCCATAACATTGCGTTCTATACAAGGTATTTGAACTAAACCTCCAATAGGATCACACGTTAAGCCGAGATGATGTTCCATCGCTATTTCACTGGCCATTAATACTTGTTCAGGAGTCCCACCAAGTAATTCGGTTAAAGCGCCTGCAGCCATCGCTGATGAAACACCAATTTCTGCTTGACAACCTCCCATTGCAGCAGATATTGTAGCCCCTTTTTTAACAATACTTCCTATTTCTCCTGCAACGAGTAAGAATTTTTTAATATGATTAAAGTTGGCGGCGTGATCTTCAATCACTAAATAATACATTAATACTGCAGGTATTACTCCAGCACTTCCATTTGTGGGTGCAGTAACAACACGACCTAAAGAAGCATTTACTTCATTTACACTTAGCGCAAAACAACTCACCCATTTTAGAATTTGTCTAAATTTCACTTCTGTATTTCTTATGGAAATAATCCATTCTTGTGGATTTGAATATGGAGTTTTACCTTTTAGTTTTTGATGTATATCAAATGCTCTTCTTCTTACATTCAATCCTCCAGGTAAAGTTCCTTCGGTATGACATCCAAGATACATACATTCAAGCATGGTATTCCAAATGCGTAAAAGTTCACTGTCAATTTCTTTTTGAGATTTTAATGAGAGTTCGTTTTTTAAAACAATCTCAGAAATTGGCGTATTTTCTTTTTTACAATATTCTTCCAATTCTTTTGCAGTTTGGATTGGAAATGGAAAAGCATTATAAAGTTTATCTTTCTTTTTAGAAATTATTCTTTCTTCTTGCACTACAAATCCTCCACCAATAGAATAATATACTTCTGATGATATTTCAGTGGCACCTTCAAAACCTGTAAACTTAATTCCATTTGAATGGTATGGAAGAAAAGTTCTATTAAAAATAATAGATTCTGAACTATTAAAATAAATATTTTTTTGACTGTTAAAATTCAATTGATTGGATTCTTTAACCTCTTTAATAATCAAATCAATAGTGTCTACAGGCATCGTTTCAGGATCTTTACCAGATAAGCCTAAAATAACGGCTAGATCTGTAGCATGCCCTTTTCCTGTGAGTGATAAAGAGCCATGTAGATCTATTTTAACATGTGTAATTTTTTCAAATAGCAAATTATTTTTAAGATATTTAATCCATCGTTCAGCTGCCCTCCATGGACCTAAGGTATGCGAACTAGAGGGTCCAACACCTATTTTGAGCATATCAAATACAGAAATACATTCCATTTTAGTTGGTTAGTTTTTATGTGGCTAATATATGATATAAGTAAAAGGATATGTCAAATAATATGTTTTTATAAAAAACGATGACATTTTTTTAAGTTGAAAGTGAATGAATATGACAACATGACATAAAACATCTGTTGGCATAAAGATTGACTTATGGTTATTGATTAGAAAAAACAATCAACACAATTATAAAATAAAATAAATTATGAGTAAAATAATAGGAATTGATTTAGGTACAACAAACTCGTGTGTTTCTGTAATGGAAGGTAATGAGCCAGTTGTAATACCTAATGCAGAAGGTAAAAGAACTACGCCTTCTATTGTTGCATTTATTGAAGGTGGCGATAGAAAAGTTGGTGATCCTGCAAAGCGACAAGCAGTAACAAATCCTTTAAAAACAGTATATTCTATCAAGCGTTTTATGGGAAACAAATTCTCTGAATGTTCGAAGGAAATTAAGCGTGTACCTTATAAAGTTGTAAAAGGAGATAATGATACTCCAAGAGTAGATATTGATGGTCGTTTATATACACCACAAGAAATATCAGCAATGGTATTACAGAAAATGAAGAAGACTGCTGAAGATTACTTAGGTCATGAAGTTACAGAAGCTGTAGTAACGGTTCCAGCATATTTTAACGATGCACAACGTCAAGCAACTAAAGAAGCGGGAGAGATTGCAGGATTAAAAGTAAGTAGAATTATCAATGAGCCTACTGCAGCAGCATTGGCTTATGGAATGGATAAGAAAAGCGAAGATAAAAAAATTGCAGTATTTGATTTTGGAGGAGGAACACATGATGTTTCTGTCTTAGAATTAGGTGATGGAGTATTTGAAGTTTTAGCTACAGATGGTGATACACACCTTGGAGGGGATGATGTAGATGAGAAAATCATCAACTGGTTAGCAGAAGAATTTATGACTGAAGAGAGTATGGATTTACGTAAAGATCCAATGGCTTTACAACGTTTAAAAGAAGCTGCCGAAAAAGCGAAGATTGAATTATCATCTTCTGCAAAAACTGAGATTAACTTGCCATATGTTACTGCTACTGCAAGTGGACCAAAACACTTAGTTCGTTCATTAACAAGATCTAAGTTTGAGCAATTAATTGACGATTTAGTAAAAAGAACAATAGAGCCTTGTCAAACGGCTTTAAAAAATGCCGGATTATCTACCAAAGATATTGATGAGGTGATTTTAGTTGGAGGATCTACACGTATTCCTGCAGTTCAAGCAGCAGTAGAGAAGTTCTTCGGAAAAGCGCCAAGTAAAGGGGTGAATCCTGATGAAGTTGTTGCTGTAGGTGCTGCAATTCAAGGAGGAGTTTTAAGTGGTGATGTAACAGATGTTTTACTTTTAGATGTAACGCCATTATCACTTGGTATTGAAACTATGGGTAATGTATTTACAAAACTGATTGAAGCAAATACTACGATTCCTACAAAGAAATCACAAGTATTTTCAACAGCAGCAGATAATCAACCAAGTGTAGAGATTCACGTATTACAAGGTGAGCGTGCAATGGCAGCAGATAATAATACAATTGGTCGTTTCCATTTAGATGGACTTCCTCCAGCACAAAGAGGTGTTCCTCAAATTGAGGTGACATTTGATATTGATGCAAATGGTATTATTAATGTATCGGCTAAAGATAAAGGTACAGGAAAAGAGCATAACATTAGAATTGAAGCTTCATCTGGATTGACAGAAGACGAAATCAAGAAAATGAAAGAAGAAGCAGAGGCAAATGCTGAATCTGATAAAGCGGCAATGGAAACTGCTGAAAAAATTAATGGTGCAGATTCAATGATTTTTCAAACAGAAAAGCAATTGAAAGAATTTGGAGAAAAATTATCTGATGATAAAAAAGGTCCAATTGAAGCAGCATTAACAGAATTACAAGCGGCTCATGAGTCTAAAGATATTGCACAAATTGATGCTGCAATGGAAAAGATTAATGGAGCATGGCAAGCGGCTTCTGA
>TARA_B110000090_G_scaffold187083_1_pt1 | contig 12723 bp, 6 predicted proteins | sample TARA_B110000090 | Tara Oceans TARA_B110000090 (sample SAMEA4397239) | marine metagenome | biome: Polar Biome; feature: [SRF] surface water layer (ENVO:00010504); material: water (ENVO:00002006), including particulate matter (ENVO:01000060) such as... | depth 5 m
GCGCTCGCGACTCGAGCCGATTTTTTATCAGCCTCGAGCGATACCTTTTCCTCCTTCAAGGTCGCGGTTTGCCCTGCAATCTCCGAACGCGTAGCTTCTATTTTGCAAAGCTCTTCTTTTAAGCGAACTTCCTCCGCCTCCGCTCTGGCCACCGCGCTTCGCAGCTCTTGCTCCCTCGCGACAGTCTTCGTTTCCTTTTGCTTCCACGAGCGCTCGGCCGCGAACATCGCGCTCGCCGCCTGGCCGGCGTCGCCTTTCAGTTGAGCAGAAAGTTTTTCCGCCGCGTCCCTCGCGGCGGCGGTCGCGAGCCGGTCCGCGGCGGCTTTTTTGGCGTAAACAAGTGCTTCTGTTTCCGCAATCGCAGCCGCGGCTTCTCGCTTCGCCAGCGCATCTAAACGTGCTTTCGTGGACTCCATTTTCTGAGCAAGCGACGCCTTTTCCAGGGTCAATTCGTCGGACAAAATGTTGACCCGGACCTCCGCCTCCGCAACCGCCGCGGCTTGTTTCGCGCTGAGATTGTAAAAAAGAAGTGTCAGTCTTGTATGGGAAAACAGTCGTCCGGGATTTGGGAAAGGCAAATACTTACCTGTTCTCCTCGCGCGTTGTGAGAACTTGCATTCGTGCGTGTAACACCCCTTGCAAATCAGCACACTGTTCTTCGCGTGCCGTGATATCCGCGAGTTTAGCGAAGCAAACCCGCGCTTCCGCCAGCGCCGTTTCCGTTTTTCGATCCGCGTCTCGCGCATTTTTTTGTAAAACCGTTTTTTCGCGCGCCAACGCTTCATTCGCAAATTTCAGCTCCTCTTCCAGCGCCGATACCGCTTCTTTTTGTTGCGTGACGGATTCACGTGAGGCGACCATCTCACGCTTCACCGCTTCCGCCTCGGCGAACCTCGTCTCCGCGAGTCCAAGGGCGGTAACGGCGGCTTGGTTTGCGGTAACCGCGGCGTCGCGCTCGGCGCGCGCGCTTTCCAGAAGTGCATGTTTCTCGCCCTCCGCCTTTTCCAGGAGCTCGGCGTACTTCCGTTCCGCTTCGGTATCTTCCAACGCTCGCGCGCGCGCCGCCGCTTCCCTGGCGTTGTCCAACCCCACTTGCGCGTCATTGGTATCTTGTATCAATAGTTCTCGATCGGCGTTTATTTGAAACTCCAACTTGTCAACCTCAGCTTTCATGGCTAAGCGTTCCGTCTCGAGTTTGGTTGACATTTTTTCCGTCTCGTCGTCGAGGATTTTTTCCCGCGCGACGAGTTCTTCCTCCCTCGCCGCCAGGGTTTTTGAAACCGCCTCCGTCTGCAACTCGGCTTCGCGCAACTTACTCTCCGCCGCGACCAAAGCGAGTTTCGTTGTATCCACGGATTGAAGCAAGTCTTGTTTCTTTGCTTCCAAAACAGTGAGTTTTTCTTCGCGAAGGGTCAAATCCAGCTCCAGCGCCGCTAATCGATTCTCGTTTGTTGAAACGCAAACCTTGTCAGCCCGCACCGAAGCCTTCTCTTTTTCTACTTTCGCCGTAGCCGCTACGGCTTCCCGCATAACGCGGTCCGCGTCCCTCAAATCGGCCTGCGATCGGGCCACCTCTTCACTCAGTTTCTCCGCCCTCCGCATGGTGTGCTCCGCATCCGCGGAGCGCGCCGCGCACGTTTTTTCGCGAACGGAAATCGTCTCCGTCAAGAGCTTTGATTGACTCAACGCTCTTTCCGCTTCCAGAACCTTGGCATCCGCGAAGCGCTGTGCCTCCGCGGCGGCTCTTGACAAAGTGTCGCACTCAGCGCGCGTAGCGCGTACGCCGTCGATTTGCTTGGCGGCAGCCGCTTCAGCCGCGACCGCTTTCATTTCACGAACTTCAGCCTGTTTGCCCTCCTCCCGCGCTTTTTCAATCGCGGCGTCGCACTTACTCCGCGTGTTTCTTTCTTCGGTTTTAAGCATCAAGCGCTCCTCCTCCACGGCGGCCATCAAGTCCCTCGCTTTGCTTTGCTCGGCAAACACCTCTTGTGACAGCCTGCGAATTTCGGCGCGTTCGGTTTTGATCTCAACAAGCTGATTCTCTTTCGCGCTTTGAAACTCCTTCATGGCGGCCAAATCCGTCTCCAGCCGCCGCTCCGCCGTTTCCGCCTTGCGCAAACGCGTCGCCGCCGCGTGTTCAATCGCGGCGCACTTGGCGTCGGTTTCTTCTTTCAAACGGTTCGTCTCGTTACGAGCGGTTTGCATGAGTTGGTCGTGTTGCTTTTTAGTTTCCGCCTCCTTTGAGGACACGGTTTCCTCCAGTTGTCGCGCCGTAGCGTTAGCCACCGCGATTCGCTCGTGACACCGCAGCTCGGCGACCTTGGCTCGATCGCCGAATTGCTTTTCGCACAATGTCGCTTTGTGTTCGAAAACAGCCTCGGCGTCTTCAGCCGCGGCGGTGGCGTCTTGTAGCCGTATACGCGCTTTTTCGACCGCCGCCTCTAGCTCTTTCAGGGTATTATAAAACGTCTCGCGCGCGTGTACCGCTCGCGACACCGCCGCCTCCGCCTCCGCCGCGTCTCGTCGCAACGAAACGAGCGCGGCGTCGGCGTCGCCGAGGTCTTTCATCTTTTTTGGGAAAAGAAAAGTGTCAGTCTTTCGTAATGTGTACGAGTAATTACTCTGGACAATCGGCAAAACAGTGCCTGGATTTGGGAAAGGCCCAAGGCCGTACCTTTTTGTGCATCACCTGTTCCGCCACCGCGACGGCACGGCCGGCGTCGAAAACAGTCTCTTCCCGTTCCCCGACGTCGGCTTCCCGTTGCTGTATTTTCTCAACAACCGTCGCGAGCTCCGCGCGTTGCGCCCGCAACGACGCTTCCGTTTCCGCGATCGCGTCGTCCCTGCGTTTGTACTCCAAGTGCCGTACCCGTCTGGCGTGGTCGGTTTTCGTCACCGCCAGCGCGATTTTCTGTGACGCCAGCTTGGTGGCGTCAACGCTTTCCCTATGCCGGTTACGTTCCCTTTGCAAACGCACCGCCCACGTTTGTAACAAGGTTTCTTTTTTCGTAATCGTCAAAAGCTTGGCGTGAACCGCTCGCAACGACGCCTCAAGTCGCGAACGCACTGAATCAACCGCGCCCATCGCGTCCATCGTATTGCCGTCCACTACCAAGGCATTACTCATGTGTGGTGTCAGGGACAGCGAGTGTAGTGCTTGTGGGTCGTTTTGTGAGCTACTAGTACCTGCCAACGCCTCCGCGGCTAACCTCGCGTCGTCTTCCAGCGAGTCGCCTGACGTGGCCAGACCTAATTCTTGAGAAGAACCCTCCAAACCTCCAAGCAACTCAATCGCTTCACGCAACGCAAGCGCCGCTTCAAAGTCTGTAGGGGACAACACATCGGCGTCGTCAATGTAGTCGTACCCAACCCCCGAGACGCCGTTGAGCTGTCCTTTCTTGTTGACAAGATTTTGAGAACTTTCAGCCTTTTTGGACGAACTCGACTCGGCGTCGGCGCGAACTAAACGCCATGCGTCGTTAACTTTTCCTTCCCTTTCCTCCAGCGCTTGTTCCAAAGCGTCCAGGCCATCCGTCGCAAGCTTCGCAGCTGTAAGCTCAGCGGAAGCAGCCTCACGCGCGGCATTCGTTGCATTCACCAACAATTCAACCTCCGCGCGCGCGTTTTCAACCTCTTCGCGAGCGTCACTGAGCGCGGCGGAGTCGGCGTCTCGTTGCTCGCTCCACGCCTGCGCTTCGATTTCGACGTTTTCCCGGATACCCTCGGCTTCTTGCAATCGATTATGCGCGTCAGTTCGCGCCCGTTCCACTGCAACAGCTGTGACCTCAATCTCAGCCCTAGCTGCGTTCGCTTCGGACAAAGTTGCATGTGCTTCATCTCTTTGTCGCCGCGCATCCTTCATCGTCGCCTCGGCGTCTTTTTCCACCCTCGCGCACCGGGTCAAGTCGCGCTGAAGTTGCTCCTCCTTGGTTTTTATCCTGTCACGTTCCAGTTCAAGTTCTCGTGTCATACCGGCTAGTCGCACTGCGCACTCCGCCTCCGTCGCAGCCGCTTTTGAAACCTCGGCGTCGCACTGTCGTTTCTCTCCCTCAAACTTTTCCATTCGCGAAAATAAATCAGCCTTCTTTCGTTGCGTCCCTTCCGCGACCCTCCGCGACGCTTCTTCCTTTTCCTTCGCCTCCTCCGCGGCGTGTTGCGCGGCTCGTGTTTTGACATGCACTAACTCCAGGTCCTGCCGCGATTGTTCCCTTTCCTGTTTGATTTTTACGCCCAAAGCCCGGGACTCGTCCCGTTCCAGACGCACACGGTCCTCCCACTCCTTTAGGATTTTCTCGCGCTCGTCACCCGTCTTTTGCGTTTCGTGTTTCACGCCTTCAATTGTAAAAGAAAAGTGTCAGTCTTGTATACGCAAACAGTCGTCCGAAATTTGGTGAAATGCAATACGTACCGTCGCGCCATTGCCCCATCGTTTGTTCCCGTTCCGTCACCGCGGCGGTCCTAGCGGCGAGGTCGGATTCCGTATCCCTTCGTCGCTTTTCCTCATCACGCGACGCGACTAACTCAGCCTCGACTCGTCGAACCAGCTCGTTGGCGTTTTCCTTTTCGCGGCGCGCCACCGCGGCTTCGTCCTCGACTTGGAAATGGGAAAGAAAAGTGTCAGTCGGGACCGTAACTTGAGTGAGTCATTACAGGCGGACAATCGGCAAACAGTCGGGCGTACTCGGGCCGAACAGTGCGCATATGATGTATGGGGTGCACTTCCTTTTAATGACGGCCGTGGACGTCACGAACGGGGCGGTAAACAGTGTCCCCGGACTCGGGAAAGCCATAGGCCGGCCGCACCTTGCGTTTTCATCCGGTGCACCTCTTCGCGCTCGTACCGCCGCTCCACCTCCCAGTCGTCCCGTTTTCTGCGGAAGCTTTCTTCCAAGTCCTCCAAACGTGTCGCCTGTGTTTTCCTTGTTTCTTCCAGCTGTGCGGTGTGTGTTTCCCTTTCGGTTTCGAGTTCCTTGCGTAACTCAGAAATCGCCTGTTTGAATTTCTCGCGGTTGGTTTGATTTTCACTTTGTAGCTTTTCGCTTTCCACCAAAGCGGCCTCAAACTCCGCTTTCGTGGCCGAAACTTTCTGCGTCTCCGCCAAGAGTTTCTTCTCCGCCATCTTTTGAGCCTCAAGCGCGCGTCGCCGCGCATCCTCCGCCTCAGCGGTTGCAACACAGGCGGCGTCGTACCTTTTCAAAACCTCCTGCTCGTCCGCGCGTTTTTTTTTAGTGATTTCAAGCGCGTCCTCGATGGCGGCGCGCTCGGAAAGCAACCGCTTGTTTGTTTGTGTGTTGTGTTCAATCTCAAGCGCGATTTCGTGGACCGTTTCCCGGCACGCTTTCTCCCGGGAAAAAAGCTCGTCCAGAATCGACAAGCGCCGGTGTTCCAGAAGCTCGAAATCTTTCGCGGTTTTCCGCCGTTCCCCTTGTGCAATCTCGATGGCTTTTTGGCTTTCGCGAAGAGAAGCGTCGCACGCCGCTTTTTCGTCTTGCAGCTTTTCAATCTGCTCCCTCGCCGTTTTCGCCGCCTCGGTCGCCGCGTCTTCCGCAACCAAAGCGTCATCTTCGCGAGCCTGTAGTTTCTGGCGCAGCTGCAGTAGCGATGGTATTTCTCGTTCCCGGTCGGCGAAATCGTGCTCCTTCGCCAACAGCGTCTGTTCGCGCTGCCGCAAGTTGGCAAACGCCGCTTGTATTTTGTTTCTATCTTCGTCCGCTCTCGCCGACGCGTCCGCGGACTTTTCCCTTTCCCGGCGCGTCTTTTGTTTCGCCGCCGCAATCGCGAGTTGCGTTGAACCTCGAACCGCCTCCGCCGTCGCACGCACGTCCTCCAACTCCATCCGCGCGGCGAGCAAATCGCTGATTTGCGCGGAGGCGTTTCCGTTTCCAAACGACGACGACGACGACGAAGGGTTGGGGACATTTCCATTTCTTTGGGCCTCGGAAATGTCCGCGGCGTTGCCCGCGCGCGTGGACGCACTCGCGGCGAAGGAAAAACTGCCAAGAAGCGCCTCTGCGACGTCCTTGTCAACGCGGTCGGGGTCCGCGCGCGGCTCGGGAACCGCGGATGGGGGCGTGTCCCCCGCGAGCTTCGCCAAACGGTCCCACTGTGACGACGAAAAGGGAGTGGTCAGAACACGACCGCGTTTGCGGAGGAAAAACAAACATCTCGGTCAGGTCGGAGCTCGCGCAAGGGACGTAAAAGGCCGACCATGACACGTAACCGTACCTGCTCATCAAGGGACTTCATAGCAGCACTCGAGCAGGGAGTGGACGGCGCCATACCCCAGCAGCGCACAGGCCCGGTCCCCCTCTCCACACAGCCTGGCCGGACCGCGCGGTTTCAAATGTGACGTTGGAGAGACCTGCTCTTCTTGGAAAAGAAGGTGCCCAATTCGGTGAAAGTCCTGAACGATTTCGTCGGCGATCGGAGACGAAACGACACTTTCTGTTTTTTGCGTTATGCATGTTGCGATTACAAGTGACCCCCTGTGCTCTAACCGGCACGAAAAGAGTCGCGAGGACTGACCCTAAATCCAGACTATCTCCCCAATGACATAACGCGTCCAGAATGCGTTTTCTCCCCCCCCCCGGTTGGGCTGGAAGGCGTTCGCTTGGAGGCGCGCGCATCCTTTCCCGTTTCCTTCGTTAAAACCTGCCTCTCCGCCCCCGCCGGGTTTTTTTCCGCCACCAACTCCCCTTCCTCTCCGCGCGGCGACTCCGAGTCCACGGATGAGGTGTCGCTTTCCAAGCACGCAGCCACGTCCACGGCGACGGAAGCTAGGTGGTTGATGCCACTTAAATCATGTTCGTTTTCAATTTCTCCCTCCAGCTGTACCCGGCCCAACAGCCGTCCCTCGGCGCGGGCTTTTTCCAGGTGTTTCTCAAACGCCACAAGCTGCGCCACGAACCCAGCGTTGGGCTGCGCCGCCGGACGGACGCGTTTGATCAAAGTCATGGTTTCTTTGAACGAGTAACCTTCGGTGGCCATCACGTAAGCTGCGACCACGGTGGTGCTCCGGCTCCGGCCGGCGAAGCAGTGCACCAAAACGTTGCCCCCGTCAAGAAGCGCGCGGGCGCTGTTTTTGTGAACGAAAAGTGTCAGTCCCGAGTCGGCGAGTGTGGGTGTACTGTATGGGAAAACAGTGCACTTGCGATGTATGTAGCAGTTGCCAGTACTGGTAAAGTTAATAGTAGTGCACTACATACATCACAAGTAGTGCACGTAAACAGTCACGAACGGGTCCGTAAACGTAGGTGTCAGGATTTGGGAAAGCCGCAACACGCACATGAATTTCAAACACGCGTCGAAGTGCGAGGTCAAGTTTTCGCACGACGCGTCGGCGACGTCGACGACTAAATAGTCATACGACTCGGGGAACTTCGGGGGAAACCCGCCGGCGACTGTTAGGATGTGCGTGATCCCGTTCGCGTCGAGGGAGGATTTGTCGTGCGCCGCACCCACCGACCCGAGGAAAACACCGGGCACCACCAGGGATGGGACGGAATCTTCCTTGATGGTTTTGGCTGCGGGCGGTGGGGTGAGTTTTGTGCATTTTCGGATGGGTTGATCGTGGTTTGCGCGGTGTGGGTGGGTCAGTGTCAATTGGTTTGTACAGGTTTGAGGTTGAAACCGAAGTTTGATAGTGAAAGCACCGATGAAAATAACGGACAAGGTCTCGCGGGTTTTTTTCGTCCCCGCGGCCTGGCCTGGCCTGCCTGGACGCGATGGGGTGGGTGACGTTCTTCGGAAGCCGCGGCGTCCCGCGATGTCGGACACGCAAACGTACCCGTGAGCAGAACCTTTACCAGGCTGACGATCTTCCGCACGCGTTCTGAACGTTCCTCGCTGGTCATCATCTGTGAAGCGTCACGCTTCACGCCGTGCGCGCTGGAGTTTCCATGGTCGTTTCTTGCCGAGGTCGCTCCCGCGGCCTGCGGCATCGCTCCTTGAAAAGGCAGCGGCGCGAAGAACGTTGGCGAGGAGAGCTCGTTCACGGTGGGTGCCATGCTTGGAATGGACACGGAGGTAGGTACGGTACGTAAGTACCCTTGTCACACCAAGATTGCCCGTAAGGTCGTTGGTGTCAGTGCGACGCCGCGACGAAGCACCCCGCACGCTTCCGACGAATGGTGGTGCTTCACGAATACACGCAAAACGCACGCGGCCCGCGGGTGTCGCCTACGCGCCCGTGTCGACTACCGGACAACCGCACGCGCGCCGAGGAATACACACACACCACAAGGTCACCAAGCGCACACCACACTCCCACCACACAAGGTCCCGCACGCCCGCGAGGCGCTCTGCAGCTCTGAAGCGCAGCGACGGTCCGATCGTCTACTCGGACGCGGTCCCGTAAAAAAAAGAGAACTCCTTTCCGGGAAATTTTTGTGTTGGAAACGAAAAGACTTTTTTCCAAAGGTTTCGCGTCCCTCGACTGCGATGGATTGAAAGGGTTTTTGATACTACAACCTGGAATGATTCAAGCGAGAGCGGCACCACAACCGATTAACACTGCCGATCAACACCACTACTCTGTCTGCACGATGGACGTTGTTCAGAGTTTCCGAAGTTCTTTGACGACCGCCTCGACGTGGGAGGGTTCGTCGCGGACGTCACTCAGTGAGTGTTTAGTCACACGACGAATCCTTGGACATGCTTTGGCGCGCATCAAAGAACGCCAACAAACCATCAACAACCTCCCGATGAAAAAGCACACACCACCCCCACACCCAGTACTGTTTACTCACACTCACGCCCGCGCCCTGGTGAGTTCTTTGATCTTCCCGAACTTGTCAACCTTAAACGTCTCTTTGACTTTAACCTTCATCAGCAAAAGGTCGAACGCGTACAGAACAATCCACACCTCTTTGCCTTTCTTGTCAAACGACCGAGTGGGGCCCGTGGATTTGACCTTCACCTTGGATGCTTTTTTAGGTAAAGGTTTTGAGGAGGTTTTGTCGCCGTCATCCGTACCGCCGCCGAAACTTTTCCCCATGCGCTTCGCGAGCTTCGCGACGGACTGGTTCATCTTTTCGAGAACCGCTGAGATGCAACATAAAGAAAAGGGTCAGTCGGGACCGTGACTTGTATGAGTAAACAGTCACCCGTTATCGGGCCGAACAGGGTACTTGTGATGTATTTGTATTTGTAACATTTGCCAGTACGCCGGTAAAGGTTACGGCCGCAGTGCACTACTGGTAACTCTTACCAGTCACTACTGGTAACTGTTACTGGCGTACTCGCGGCTCTTACGAATACATCACGGCCGTAGTGCGATCGAACCGTCAAACAGGGGCTCGGTAAACGTTATGCCTGGATTTGGGATAGCCCCACGGCCGCACCTTCCCGCCCGCACACGCGGTGGCCTTCCATGGTGGTGTACACCACGTCTTCGGTGAGTAGGAGCCGCACCTCGTCACAGGACGCCCAGTTCGCGTCACCCGATTGTGTCGCGACTGCGGCGAGTTGCGCGAGGGTGGTTAGGGACACCGGGACCTTACGATAAATAAAACAAAGTGTCAGTCTTGTATGGGAACACAGGGATGCCGGGATTTGGGAAAGGCCCAATACGTACGGGAGGTTCCTTGAACACGTCTTCTGCCAAAGCGCCTTTTGTCTCGCCAACTTTTCCCTCGCTTCGCTCGCGCTGCGGGAAGTTCGCGACGAAGCTCTTAACATCCACCTGACGCAAATCCGTGTACGTTTGCCAGGACTTGATGTCCGCGGACTTCTCGTCCCAGTGCCGAACCCTAGTCGCGGATAACGCCAAAATGTCCTCGCCGTCTGCGTACTGCGAGTCGCTCGCGTACGAGTCGGAGGAGTTTTGGCGAGAAATAGTGGAGCCCGTTTTCAGCCCCAGGAACTTTTGTTTCGTACTATAGGAACTCGCGAAAAGAAACTCCGCTCCCCCGTCCGGGTCCGCGTCGCCTTCGACGTGTCCGAGGCGCCCTGACACGTTTCCGTTCCCGCCAGGGCCGCGGCCGCCGCGGCCGCCGGACGCGGTTCGTGGGATAGGCGCGCGCCCAGGGGTTCGAACGGGCGGCGTTTCCCGCGGTCCTTTGTGTTCGCCGAGCCGCGCCACGGGCGACGCAACGCCCGCGGCGTCGTTGCCCTGGGGTGAGTCCGGGGACAAAACTGGTTTCGTGCCCCCGAAGCACCCCAAAACAGCTCGCTCGCGGTCACCCTTCACACCGCGTTGTTTACCCCTCACCACGCCCACGCCAGCGGGCGACGCCTCGAAGTGAGAAGCGCCGTGGTTGGCGTGCAGCCCGCCCGGGGGGACGCGAGACGCGCAGACGCCCATGCTGCGTGGGAACAACCGACGTCAAACGCACGCGGGCTGTTCTGCGTGTCCTGAACGGAAACCGGGAAGCGACACACACGGCCGCACCACGAAACCTCGTGCGGTCGATCGGGAGTGCAGAGAAAACTTTCGGTCGGTTGGAAAGAAAAAGGCGAAAGGGTCGAGGCCAAAACGTTTGCCAAAACTTGGCATACTCTTTTTCGGCCGGCGAGGACGAGTAGAGCAGAGATCGCCGCGACTAAGAATACGCAACCGATACCTACGTAAAAAACTGGGCTATTCCCGCTGCGGCACGCGGAAGCTCGTGGCTATTTCCTCCAACAAGCCCCCCACGGTACCCCACCGGCTTTCCAGCGCGGACGCTTTGACCAGGTAAAGGTACCTGTTATTGGTAATCAGAAAAGGGTACGGAGTATTGGGTGGGAGGTGGTAAGAGTCAGTATACTTGGCGGTGCCGTGGTGGGAGTAGGTAGTGCAGTAGTAGGGTCTGCGGGAAGTGTGGTAGTGTTGTGACGACCAACAAGTACAGCGCAAACGTGAGGACAGGCAAACAGTCTTCACGAAGATAAAACGTACCCGTCGCTCCTAGTGGCGACCGTGAAATTCCGTCGCTGGATCGTGTCAAGCACGTCCCCCCGCGGGCCGATGCACTGCTTCGCACCACCACTCACTTCCTCTATTTTAGCCCGGCACACCTCGGTGTAGTAGTCGTACACGAAGTAGGCCTGGGTTTTATTGGTGCCGGTGCTGCCTTCCGCGGTGAACACGGATGCCTCGCCGAGCCGGAAATCCATCACGCCGCTGCTGCCGCCCTCCACCCCCGGTACCACGCCCACGCTCTGGTTCGCCTCGACCGCCGACCTCTCTGTGGAGGTTAGGGTGGACGCGACGAGGCGCGCGATGTCGGGATCAACGAGCTCTGCTTCATCTCCCACTCCTGAAGTAACGTCACTACTGCCATCCACGATCCGCGCGAAGTCCAAGTGGTTCGCAATAGGTTCCCTCCGTACGCTCACCGTGTCGATGTCTCGGAAATTCCCCACCAGCGCCAGCGTTTCGCCGCTCCTGCTACCCGCCCCGTCACCAGGGTCCCCAGACCGGTCCATCGCCTTCACCCACCCGCCAGGGACGCGCATGAAGAAACCGGCTTTGCCCACGAAAGGAGCGAGGGAAGCCGTGACTGCCGCGGACTCGTTCGCCGCGTTCGCGGGGCCGGCCACCGTCACGAGCGTTGTTACCGCGGCAGCCAAGGGGGCAGACGCCACGACACACGTGGACAAACACCCTGCGCGTCGCAGGAACGAACGACGACCTTGGCCGGAAGGCGCGGTACCGTCAATCGTGGACGAGGAAGAAGGGGCACCCGCACCGCGACTTGCGTCGGGGGGTGACGTGGAACAAGTGGTCGTGGCCACGACGCGACGTGCCGAAAAACGAAGTGGCTTCCGCGATCGCGACGCGCGGCGCGCCACGACGCGCGCGGGGGCGAGCGCGGGGGGCATGGCGGTATCAGATGGGTGAGATCCGGGGTATCGACGAGAGTTATGTGGCCGAAAACGTGCCGTCGGGAGAGCGCGGTGCGTCCGCGAGTGTCGTACCTGTGGGTTTGGTGCCGCCCCTCCGGCCGACGACCTCAGATTTTATTCGTCGTTGTTTTCCGTGCTGAAATCGCTTAATTCGCAAAGCGGCGCCGCCCTCGTGCTCACTTTCGTACGCGCGCGCCTCGACCGGACGCGCATGCGCTGATTGATGTGGTGTGTGAGCGCGGTGCAAGCGCCCGGACGCGTGTTCGGGGCGGTCGAGGGATCCGCTTCCGGACGATCAGGCCGCACGTTTCTCCCTTGCGCGCGCAAATTCACGAAAACTTGTCGCGACGCGTCATCCAAGCCTTCCACGTTCGCGTGGTCACCCATACACGCACCACCCACGATGTTCGCCAGAAGCGTGGGGCGTGGGCTAACCGCGGTGAGAAGGGGCGTCGGTAACCCCAACAGGGGGCTCACGGTTAGCGCGGCTCGGTACGGGAACGGGGACGATTACGTACGACGCGAGCCGCAGGTTGAGTTTCTTGGGGACGATGCCGAATCCTCAAAACAACTCGCCCCGTCCGCGCCCGCGGTTAGCGGCGTTGGGGCCGGGGGGGCGTCTGGTAGGGCCTCGGGGCGCCCCGGTGCGACTGCTAACGGTTCGCCGGGGCCTCAGATAACAGGAGGAATCCGCCCCCCAGCCCCCGAGTACAGGACGGCCACCGGCGCTAGGCCCGGCACGAATGGCGGTGTTAGTGGCGGTGTGAATGGCGGTGTCGGGGCTCCTGGTGCCAACGGAGGGCAACAAAGAGGAGGGCTGTACGCCCCGAAGAAGCCCCCGGCCGGGACACCTGCGTCTCCGCCTCAACCACCGTCTGCGTCACCTGCAGCGGC
>TARA_B110000090_G_scaffold64351_1_pt1 | contig 12686 bp, 12 predicted proteins | sample TARA_B110000090 | Tara Oceans TARA_B110000090 (sample SAMEA4397239) | marine metagenome | biome: Polar Biome; feature: [SRF] surface water layer (ENVO:00010504); material: water (ENVO:00002006), including particulate matter (ENVO:01000060) such as... | depth 5 m
TTACAAATAACAAATAAGATTTTGAATTAATTTATAATACAGTAAAAGTACTGGTTACAACAACGTATATAAAAAATTCGCCAGCTTTCGCTATATTTGAGTTTTCCCACTTTTAAAAACAAAACATCATAACCGAAAAATCCGTCTGCTTAAAAAGGCTTACTTTTCATACACAAACACGTTGGCGTTCATTAGAAATAAAGAATGAATTGATGAAATATCAAGAAATAAGGGCTGAATTTGATAATAAGACTATCACAGTATATCAGGCTTATAATAAGAATATTGCATTACCAGCAATCAAAAACAATAAATTTGAAAAGCCATTCTCATTTAATAGAATGACTTGGATTAAACCTTCTTTTCTTTGGTTAATGGAACGAAGTAATTGGGGAAATAAATCTAATCAAGATTACATTTTAGGAATTATGATTAAAAGAGAGTATTGGGAAAAAGCTTTGTCTTTAGGAGTTTTGACAGACCCAGACAAAAATGTGTATTCAAATGGTTATGAATGGGAAAAGCAATTTAAAGAAGCGAAAGTTCATATACAATGGGACCCAGAAAGAACATTTAAAGGAGTAAAACTACAAGAAAGAACAATTCAAGTTGGAATTAGTAGGTTTTTGATAGAAGAATATAATCGTGATTGGATTGTTGAGATTGTTGATTTAACACCTTTGGTAAAAAAGATGTATTTATTACGCAAATCAGGAAAGTATAAGGAAGTAAAACGATTATTACCTAAAGAACGAATATATCCTTTAAATAAAAATCTTAAAAAAAGAATTGGAATAAAATAACGAACGCACAACAATGGCTATAATTAATACGCTGGGCAGATAAAAACTTGCTAAAAAACTCTATATGATTTATTGCTAGAGAGTGCTTAATGATTACCACGGAAATTCTGCCGAATTTACTTCCCGCAGTACTTTTTTGTTATCTTAATGCCTAAGCAACAAACCATACGACAAACGTTAGTTGCAAGCAAAGAACTCATGTTCATGCCCCTTTTAATAATTACCGTACCTTACACAAACGTAATTTATGACTAACAAAAACTATTACTATGACAAATGAAATTCAATACACTTTAGAGTGGAGTATTAAACCTCGAGGACTAGAAGCTTTCAAGGGGATTGCTAACAAAGCAATTAAATGAAATTATTTGAATTTGAATTTGACCCAGAAAAAAATTGGCTTCCCAAAGATGGAACGGTCAATTATTATGGCAAACTTTTCAATCAAAAGCAAGCAGATGATCTTTTAAAAGCCTTATTGACCAACATTGAATGGCGAAATGATGAAGTCTTTATTTTTGGAAAGAATATAATTACCAAAAGAAAAGTGGCTTGGTATGGAGAGAAACAATATGAATACACCTATTCCAAAACAACTAAGCAAGCATTGAAATGGACAAAAGAATTGTTGGAATTGAAGACAAAGATAGAACTAAGAACAGGTGAGTCATTTAACTCTTGCTTGCTAAATCTTTATCATAATGGCAACGAAGGTATGGCATGGCACAGCGATAATGAAAAAGATTTAAAAAAGAATGGAACAATCGCTTCTTTGAGTTTTGGTGCTACTCGAAAATTTACTTTTAAACACAAAGAAAGCAAAGAAAAAGTTGGTCTTGTTTTAGAGCATGGTAGTTTGTTGGTAATGAAAGATGAAACACAACATAATTGGTTGCATCAGCTACCAACAACAAGGTCAATCATAAAACCAAGAATTAACTTAACTTTCAGGACCATAATAGAAAACCACAACAATGTCTAACAAAACCTAAACTCCATTGAAACGCGGTTTAGCATCAACGTTGGGCAACATTTAAGAAAAATAGAAATTAATGAGAAAAGCATCTTTGCGAAATTAAAAAAGAATATGAAAAAATTATATTTAAAAAAATAGTTTAAAAAGGAAATAACAAGGGATTTAAAACAAAGAAATGGCAACACCGTGTATAATTAATTGCTAATTCTAGCCTACTTACGAAAGTCCTCACGGACTTTCTTGGTTAGTAATTATTTACTGAATTAGTTGCTTAAACACGCAACAAACTATATACAACAACGTTGTGTGCAATATCCCCCAAATCTAAAACTGATAGGTAAAACTGCCAAATGTATTCAACTTTCTGCGAATTGAATAGGTATTAAAAAATCATAAACTCTACCTTTGTTTTATTAAACATATGTATGAGCGAATTTATTCACATATCAAGTATTGCAGAATTATATGGCTTTTTAAATACAGACAAACCATCGCACCCATTAATTACAATCATCAGAAAGTGGCCAAAATCTGATAGAAAACTTGACCAAATTAAGTTTACTAGCGACCTCTATTTTATAAGCCTTAAACGAGATGTTAAAGGTAGTTTTAAGTACGGAAGAAATTCTTACGACTATCAAGAAGGCAGTCTGGTTTTTATAAAACCAGGACAGGTAGCCACGTTTTCGCCTTCTGATGAAGAAACTGAATCAAACGGTTGGACAATTCTATTTCATCCAGATTTAATTAGAAAATTTGAGTTAGGAAAAAAAATTCATAAATTTTCGTTTTTTAATTATGAAAGTAATGAAGCTCTTCATCTTTCAGACAAAGAAAAATTATTTCTGAATAATATTGTAGATAACCTTGAACTAGAAATTTATCAGAATTTAGATATTCACTCACAAGACTTAATCGTTCAAAATTTAGAAATCATTCTAAAATATAGCAATCGCTATTACGATAGATAATTCTTTACGCGAACAAATCTAAATAAGGAAATTGTAGTGAGATTTGAAAATTATTTACAAGACTATTTTTCTTCTGACAAAATAAACAGAAAAGGAATTCCGAGTATTACAGATTGCGGCAAAGCACTAAATATGTTTGGTTCGTATTTGAGCAATTTATTAAGAATAGAAACAAGTAAAAGTGCCAAAGAGTATATTTATGAATACCTCATTGAACGTGCAAAATATGCGTTATTAAATTCTAATAACTCAATAAGTCAAGTTGCTTTTCAATTTGGGTTTGATTATCCCCAAAATTTCAGTAAACTATTTAAGTCAAAAACAGGGATGAGTCCAACGCAATACCGTAATCACAATTAAAAATCAATTCAAATGAAAATCAATTCAAAAAACAATCTAGCAAAAACAACAATAGTATTACTTGTAGCAATAATGGTAATGAGTTGTAACAATAAAAATAAAGAATCAGCACACGCAATAAGTATAGAACTAGGTCAGACAAATCTTGAAATGGTAAAAACATTATTTCAATTTATGGAAAATAAAGACCTTGAAAATGCGATTAATGGTTTTACAGAAGATGCTGTATTTGCTCAGCCATTCAATCCAAAAGGAGCAGATTTTGCATATAATGGTAAAGAAGAAATCAAAAATGGACTTATACGTATTTTTAGTATAATTGATACGATAAGTTATACTGATGAATCCTATACAAAATCCGCTGATGGTAGTACAGTATTTGTTGAAACTAAAGGCAAAATGACACTTTCAAACGGTACGCCATATAATAATTCATATGTTTTTCGCTTTGATTTTAACAACAAAGGTAAAGTCACAAAAGTCACAGAATATATGAACTCACTATATCTAGCTCAGACTTTTGGTCTCATTCCTTCAAATAAGTAACTAATGAAAAAGTAAAAAAAGAAACTAAAAAAGTGTACACTGAAGATGTGTTTACTCTACTTCGTGGGATTCAACCAAAAGAGTTGCACCTATAACTATGGATTTGATGAATCAAGCCCGCGTATTATCAAATTGGGATTAATTTTATAAAGTACTGCACGACAACAACGTGTATAATTAATTGCCTGGTTATCTAATACTTACGAAAATCCTCACGGATTTTATTGGTCTGTATTTATTTACTAAATTAGTTGCTTAACCACGCAACTAATCTTATACAACCACGATAAGCATAACTCTAAAAACAGGACTACAAATACCCAAACACAGTTTCAAAAATATAACCAATATCTTTGGACAAACTCCAATTCTTAATGTACTCTTTGTTTATTACAACCTTTTGAGGCCACAAAACAGTATCGTTATATTCTAAAGGATTTTCTTGTTCTGCAAGTATAATTTCTTCATCGGCAAATTTAATCGTTGCAGGACCTGTTATTGCAGGTTTAACAGAAAGTACAATTCTGTCATCACCTTCCAATAAATCTGCATACCCTTCAACATCTGGTCTTGGTCCTACAAAACTCATATCGCCAATCAATACATTATACAATTGCGGTAATTCATCTAATTTACTTCTTCGTAAAAATTTACCGAACTTTGTTACTCGCGCATCATTGGCAGTCGTTACATGATGCTGAGCGGTATTTTTTCGCATCGACTTAATCTTATAAAGTGTAAATAATTGGGAGCCCTTCCCTACTCGTTTTTGAGAAAAAACCCCAAATGAACGGGTAGAAAATGAAGCTAAAATTATTAAAAAAGTTATAGGTACAATAAAAATAGCAATACAAACTAAACCAAGAACTATATCTAAAACTCTTTTTGAGTTTGCTTGATTTCTTGAGAGCATATTATTTTGCGCTTTGGTAGATTCGCTCTATAATATCAACAATCTTCATTCCTTCAAGAGCATTGGTAGTAATAGCTTTTTTACCGTTAAGCACATCTATTACATTTTGAATTACAAAATGATGGTTTTGTGCAGAACCTTTATAAGCACCATAGTCATTTCCTGGATTTGTAGGCTCTAAAACTGGCATTTCATAATTTTCTATATGACAATATTCAACTTCGTTCATATATTGTCCACCGATTTTTACTGTACCTTTCTCTGCAATAATAGTCATTGAACTCTCCAAGTTTTTATTCCATACTGATGTAGAAAAATTAAAGTTTCCTATTCCTCCATTTACAAATTCGAAGTTTACAATCCCTGCATCTTCAAAATCTGTCATTTTTTGATGATTAAAATCTTTCATCACTGATTTTATATCGTTGATATCACCGAATAACCAATACATAATATCAATAAAATGAGAGAACTGAGTAAACAGTGTTCCTCCATCTAATTTTTTATCTCCATGCCAAGAGTCTGCAGTATAATAACGTTCGTCACGATTCCAAAAGCTATTGATATGTACTGAATAAATATCGCCTAAAACTTTCCTATCAATCAAATCTTTTATCCAAACTGAAGGTGGAGAATATCTATTTTGCATCACTGCAAATATTTGCTTAGACATATTCAAAGCCTTAAAAATAACTGCTTCAGCATCAGCCTTTGAAAGCGCTAAAGGCTTTTCTATCACTACATTTTTTTTCGCCTCCAATGCTTGTATTGCTTGCGAAGCATGTAATCCATTTGGAGTAGCAATCGTCACAACATCAGTTTCGATATCACTACTTAAAAAATCACTTAAACTATTAAAAAACGGAATGTCGTATTGATCAATTTTTAACGAGTCTTTTGGCTTAACATCAACTAAAGCAACTAATTCTGCATTAGAGTTTCTATCAATCATTTCTGCATGTCGTTTCCCTATATGTCCGCAACCAATAACTGCAAATCTTATTTTATTTTGTGTGTTCAAATTTGTTTTTTCTTGAAAATTCTTTTATAAAATGGTAGTTTTCTTTCCTCTTGATATCCATAGTTTGTTCCGTATCCGTATCCGTATCCGTATCCGTAATTAGATTTTACTTTAAAGTTATTAAGAACAATAGTTAATTTAGATAGTTCATGATTCTTATATTTATCATTAATCATTTTCAACATCCCTTTATGTGTAAAGTTTTGCCTGACAATATATAAGGTAGTATCAGCATATTTTAGTAATTCAAGAGCGTCTGAAACTAAACCTATAGGTGGAGAGTCTAAAATAACATAATCATATTCTTTTTTTAGATGCTCTATCAGTTCACTTGTCGCATTACTTAACAATAATTCAGAAGGGTTTGGAGGAATTGGACCCGCTGATATGAAATCTAAATTTTCAATTTTCGTTTTTTGAATAATTTGATTAATAGACATGTTTCCAATTAAATAATTAACAACTCCAACATCATTTTTCAAATCAAAATCATCAAATATTTTAGGCTTCCTTAAGTCTAACCCTACTATTACAGTCTTCTTACCACTCATTGCAAACACTGACGACAAATTTATTGAAACAAAGGTTTTACCCTCACCACCAATAGATGATGTTATCAGGATTGTTTTTGATTGTCCAATTTTATTTCTATCAAACAAGAAAAATAGATTTGACCTCAATGCTCTAAAGGCTTCGGATACAACAGATTTTGGCTTTAAAAATACAGCCAAATTATTTATTTCAATACTTCTTCCAACAACACCTAGAATAGGGATAGACGTAAGCCCTTCAATTTCTTCAACAGTATGTATTTTTGTGTCAATAATTTCTAAAGTAATCAAAACAAATAAAGGCAAAATCACACTTAATAATAACGCAATAACATAGTTAAATGATGTTCTTGGCTCTGAAGATATTTGACCTGTATCTTTAGCCTTATCTAATACTGTTATGTCAGACACACTTGCAGCAATTGCAATATCAGCCTCATATCTTTTTTGAAGTAAATATTTATAATTAGTTTCAGTCATCGCATATTTACGTTGATATGCTAGTAATTTTTGTTCTTTAACTGGAAGTTTTTTTAATTGGTAATTATAGTTGTTTAGTCTTTGTTTACTATTTTTCAAACTGAGTTTGATGACCTTTTTAACAGATAAAATATTTTCTAACAACACCTTTTTTGCAGTCTCAATTTCTTGATTAATTGTAATCAACGTAGGATGATTGTCTGTTACTTCAGTTTGTAGTTTTTCCTTTTGAGCAGATAATTGAGTTAAAGTTGTAATCTTTGGACTAATTGTTGCATCCTCTATATTTATAACAGCTGGAGCAGTAATATTAGAATAACTTTGACTTGTATTAATATAATTTTCTAAGTTCTCATAATATTCTAATCTCTCTACAAATGAAATCTGACTCATATCTAAATTAATAGTTTGAGAAAATATCTGGCTCCCTTCTGCCGATAAATTATAAATATCTTTAGCTTCTTTATATTTTCCAATATCATCTTCAATTAGCTGTAAACTATCTTGGGTGTTTTTGAACTGCTCGTCAATAAATGATAATGTTTGAGAGGCATAATTTGTTTTAAGTTCTAATTCGTTTTTAATCAACAACACTACTGATTTATTAATATAATCAACAAGTCTCTTTTTATTTGAACCCAGTGAACTAACATTAAGTAATGATGTATTATTAATAAGAGTTGCTTTAACTCTACTGTAGGTTTTAACCGCGTCATTTAATGATTGAAATCGTATTATAAATGACTCTCCTTCTTTATTTCCAAAACCTTCTAGAGACTCTAAAGTAAGATTTAAAAACGGTAAATTAATTGGTTTATCAAGCTCAAACTCTTTTGTAAATAATGAGTTTGTTACATTATAAGTATAAATTAAATCGCTATCATAGTTTGCGATTTTTTCTTTTTTAGAATCCTCAAAATCAACTGACAACTTAAACCTTTGATTGTCTATAAAATCAATTTTTATTAATTTATTAATTAGTTGAAATTGATTCGGCTCCAATCTAACTACAAATGGTGTTTTTCCATACATGTCTTCAACTCTAAACCTACCTTCTTGTAAATAATTTATGTAAAAGCGCAACTCGCTCACAACTTGCTCGTTATGTGACCTAGAACTAATAACTCTTCTTATAGATTCTACTTTATCACTTACACCTCCCCAATTAAATGCAATATTTGTACTCGATGAGAATAATGGATTTTGCATTTCATTTATAGCAATTGTAGAACTTAAACTATATTGTTTTTCAGTAGATATATTTACATAATATGCAATAACCAACCCTAATGGAATAGTTACTAAAAACCATTTCCAATTAGACAGAACTCTAAATACATAACTTTTAATATCAGAAATATTATCTTGAGGACTATTAATTGAATTAAAATCTTGCATAAAAAATGTTATAAATTTTTAACTAACAATACTGTGGTTGCAACAACCGACAATATAGACGCAATGGTTGTGAAAGTATGAAATCCAGTAGCTCCAGTTCCCCAATTTTTTTGACGTAAGGCTGGAACAAATACCACATCATTTGGCTGAATATAAAAATGCTTTGAGTTAAAAATATCAATTTTAGTCATATCAACACTAAAACGTTGAACACCATCTATTGTTTTTCGTATAATAGTTACATTTTGTTTATCTCCAAATATAGATATATCTCCAGCATTGGTAATTGCTTCAACAATTGAAACCTCATTTTGAGGTAAATTTATAGTTCCTGGACTTCCAACTTCACCAGCAACAATAAACTTAATTCCAGATAATTTAACTGAAACAAAAATTGATTCAGGATTTTTAATAAAGTTCTTTAATTCTAACTCAATTTTTTCTCTAACCTCTTTTTCTGTGTAGCCTAAGACGTTTATTTCACCAATATAAGGGATTCTAATATTGCCATGACGATCTACTGAATAACCATTAAAATACAAAGCATTATTAGAAGTTCCAATCTTAGAATCGGCATCAAAAAGAGCAACTAACTTAGAATTTTCTGTCTTTATAGAAATTGACAAAACATCATTTACTTGGAGTCTGTATGGTGCCTTTTCTAACTCACGCATAGAAGTTTCATTAGAAATATCGCCTTGAAAATATTGTGTTTTTTTAGTAGATAAACATGATGATAAACATATAGTTAACAGAAAATACAATAGAAATTTATTCATTCTTTTCATTCTTTTATCTTTACAACATTATAATTTATATCAAAAACAATTCGTGTATACTGGCAAATATAATTTTTAAAAACCTATTAAAATAATTTTTCTTTTATTTTCGCAGTAGAATTCATACCGAATGTATTATCAGATAAAATCATACTTAAAATTTTTACTAAAATCTACGAATCAACATGGGGTACACTCTCCTTTTGTTTACAATTTAGTGACTAAATGTTTTTATGCGAAAACAGCAAATGAAAAACTGCTTTTAAGCAAAAAATACCGAGCCCTTTTATACCAAGATAACACTAAAATTTCAATCACAGATTTCGGCAAAGGATCACGGGTTTTTAAGACAAACGAACGTAAAGTGGCGAAAATTGCAAAAATTGCTGGAATCAATAAAGGAAAATCAAGATTACTAATTAGAATTGTTGAGTATTTAAAACCCAAAACCATACTTGAAATTGGCACATCCTTAGGGATTGGAACTGCTAGTTTAAAAATTGGTGATCAAACAGCAAGTATTACAACTTTAGAAGGCTGTCCAAAGACACTAGAAGTAGCAAAAAATCAACTCAACTTGTTTGATTTTAGTGATATTCAATTTATTGAAGGAGATTTTAAAAAAACATTGAGTACAGCATTTAAAAACACCACATTCGATTTAGTTTATTTTGATGGCAACCATCAAAAAAAGCCGACTATCAATTATTTTGAACAATGCATTAAACACGCAAGCAATGAATCTGTTTTTATTTTTGATGATATTCACTGGTCAAAAGAGATGACCGAAGCATGGGAATATATTAAGAACCATAAAAAAGTGTCAGTTAGTATAGATATATATTCGTGGGGAATTGTATTTTTTAGAAAAGAACAACTCAAAGAACATTTTGTAATAAGAGTATAATCCCACTTAAATATTTTATACATTTACTCTATGAAAATTTACACTAAAACTGGCGATAAAGGGACCACTTCATTATATGGCGGAACTCGAGTTCCAAAATACCACCTACGCATTGAATCGTATGGAACTATTGATGAACTAAACTCCTATATTGGCTTAATTTCAACACAACAAATAGACAAAAATTCAACAACTTCATTATTAAAAATTCAAAATGAATTATTTACTATAGGATCTATGCTTGCGACTCCAGAAGACAAAGAAACTTTAAAAAGTGGTAAAGAGCGATTGAATATTCCAAAAGTAGATACAAGTTCAATAACATATCTAGAACAAGAAATTGATGCTATGAATGAAAATCTACCTGCAATGACTCATTTTGTTTTACCAGGAGGCCACCAAGCCGTGTCATATTGTCATATAGCACGTTGTATCTGTAGAAGAGCCGAAAGAATAACAGTCCAATTAAGCGAAGAAGTTCTTATAAATGGAGATGTCTTAAAATACTTAAACCGCCTTTCTGACTATCTATTTGTGTTGGCACGGAAATTGACTTATGACAATAATATTGAAGAAATCCCTTGGATTCCGGAGAAAAAGAAATAAAGTTCTTAAATTTATTGAAAAAAAACAGGAAATAACTTGGTTTTCTGCTGAAAAAAATTATTTTTGCAAAAAATTAAAATATATAACGCATGTATTGGACATTAGAATTAGCATCATACTTAGCAGATGCCCCTTGGCCAGCAACCAAAGATGAGCTTATTGACTACGCAATTAGAACAGGAGCACCACTAGAAGTTGCAGAAAATTTACAGGACCTTGAAGATGAAGGAGAGTCATACGATTCAATCATTGAAATATGGCCAGATTATCCAACCGAAGATGATTATCTTTGGAACGAAGAAGAATATTAAAATCAATAAAAAATAATGGAAAAGTCTCTTTTGAGGCTTTTTTTTTGCTTAATTTTGAGCATAGAAATTACGAAATAAATTATGAGTATATTAAATTCTGTCTTGAAGATTTTTGTTGGAGACAAGACCAAAAAAGATCTAAAAATACTACAACCAATTGTTGATAGCGTATTAGCCGTAGAAGGCTCAATAACAGTTCTTTCAAATGATGAATTACGTGCTAAAACACTTGAGTTTAAACAAAAAATTAAAGAGGCAATTAAATCTATAGATGATAAAATAGCTGCTCTAGAAGAAGAAACTAAGACTGCAAATATAGATCGTAAAGAAGAAATCTATACTGAAATTGACTCGTTAAAAGATGAGTCATATAAAGCATCAGAAAAAACACTTGAAGAGATTCTTCCAGAAGCATTTGCTGTAGTTAAGGAAACTGCGCGAAGATTTACTAAAAACGAAACAATTCTAGTAACTGCAACTCCATTTGATAGAGAATTATCTGCAACTAAAGATAATGTGGAACTTGATGGCGATAAAGCAGTCTACTACAATACATGGGATGCAACTGGTAAACAAGTAGTATGGGACATGATCCACTATAACGTTCAATTAATTGGAGGTTCAGTTTTACACCAAGGAAAAGTTGCCGAGATGATGACAGGGGAAGGTAAAACACTTGTTGCAACCTTACCAATTTATTTAAATGCATTAACAGGAAATGGAGTTCACGTAGTTACAGTAAATGATTACTTAGCAAAACGTGATGCTGCTTGGATGGCACCAATCTTTGAATTTCATGGATTGAGTATTGATTGTATTGATTACCATCAACCAAACTCAGACGCACGTAGAAAAGCATATAATGCTGATGTAACTTATGGGACAAACAACGAATTCGGATTTGATTACTTACGTGATAATATGTCGAACTCACCAAAAGATTTGGTGCAAAGACCTCATAATTATGCAATAATTGATGAAGTAGATTCTGTATTAATTGATGACGCTAGAACACCATTAATTATTTCTGGAGCAATTCCACAAGGAGATCGTCATGAATTCAATGAAATAAAACCAAGTGTAGATAAAATTGTAAACATTCAACGTAAATATTTAGTTGGTGTTTTATCTGAAGCAAAAAAATTAATTTCTGAAGGAGATACAAAAGAAGGTGGATTTCAATTATTAAGAGTTTATCGTGGATTACCTAAGAACAAAGCATTAATTAAGTTTTTAAGTCAAGAAGGAATAAAGCAATTATTACAGAAAACTGAGAATTTTTATATTGCTGACAATAACCGTGAAATGCACAAAGTAGATGCAGAGTTATATTTTACGATTGATGAAAAAAACAACTCGATAGAATTGACAGACAAAGGTGTTGAACATCTATCAGGAGATCATAATGATAGTGATTTCTTTGTAATGCCAGATATCGGTATGCAAGTAGGAAAATTAGAAGATGAAAACTTATCTGTAGAAGATTTAACCAAAAGAAAAGAAGAGTTATATAGAGATTTTGGTGTAAAAAGTGAAAGGATTCATACAATGAATCAATTGCTAAAAGCATATACACTTTTTGAAAAAGATGTAGAATATGTTGTAATGGAAGACAAAATCTTAATTGTTGATGAACAGACAGGTCGTATTATGGATGGACGCCGTTATTCTGACGGATTACACCAAGCGCTTGAAGCAAAAGAAAATGTAAAAATTGAAGCAGCAACGCAAACTTTTGCAACAGTAACACTTCAAAACTACTTTAGAATGTATCGTAAATTGTCTGGTATGACAGGTACTGCGATCACAGAAGCCGGAGAATTATGGGAAATCTATAAATTAGATGTTATTGAGATTCCAACAAACAAACCATTGACAAGAGACGATAGACAAGATAAAGTTTATAAGACTGCTCGTGAAAAATACAATGCCGTAATTGAAGAAATTAACATTTTAGTTGACCAAGGAAGACCCGTTTTAGTTGGTACAACTTCAGTTGAAATTTCAGAATTATTGGGTAGAATGCTTGCAATGCGAAAAATCAAGCATAATGTTTTGAATGCC
>TARA_B110000090_G_scaffold24915_1_pt1 | contig 12680 bp, 10 predicted proteins | sample TARA_B110000090 | Tara Oceans TARA_B110000090 (sample SAMEA4397239) | marine metagenome | biome: Polar Biome; feature: [SRF] surface water layer (ENVO:00010504); material: water (ENVO:00002006), including particulate matter (ENVO:01000060) such as... | depth 5 m
AGGTGTTGCGGAAAGCGGTGGAAGCCGCCGCGGATGGTGAGAATGATATCCAGGATGGGGATGGCGCGAAGGATGACGAAACTGCTACGAATGATGACGCAAACAATACGTTCGACAAACTTTTCGACGTCAAGGCGATTCGAAAATTAGCGGGCGACGTGACGAACGCGGGCGCCAAGACGTTTGACTGCTTGCGTCACGAAAACGACAGCGGCTCGCGGGTGGCGCGGGTGAACGCGGTGCAGGGAACTGTGGAGATTGGCGAGATTGAAAAGGCGGTGCAGAGTTCGATTCTGGGGGTCAAGGAAAACCAACAAAGGCTGGAGCGCGGGTTGGTGGACCTAGCGAAGGACACCAACACGCTGCGCCTTGTTCTCGAAAAGCGCAAAGACGAGTTGGACCGGAGCACGAAAAGACTGGGCACGTTACAAGCCGCGCGCCCGGCTCACCAGGATGAGTTCGACACCCTACAAAACGCCATGCCCACCCTGTACGCTGAGTACCTGGAAAGACACGCAAACTTGGCGTACCTGGAAACGGCGCTGGACGAGCGCCGAGGGCGGGCGGCGGTGGCGGCGGCGGCGCGGGAAGACGCGCTGCGCAAAATGCGCGGGCGGCTTCGGGAGACGGAAATGAGAGTGCTTCGGGGCGAGGACGCGGCGATTGGCGGGGACGGGGACGGAGAGGGTAACAGCGATAGCGAGGATGAGTTCGGGGACGCAGGACGGCAAGGGGCTTCGGGTGGAAGCGCCGGCGGGTTTGGGAAACCAAAGACGACCGACAAAAACGTTCCCTCGGCGCGCGCCCCTCCGACGAGCGCGTCGTCGGCGGGACGGCGGGCGCCGCGTCGGTTCGGGTTGGGGGGCGGTGTGGTGGGTGGTGAAGTACGTAAAACCGCCCAGGTGACCAAACAACAAATCACCGGGTCCATGATGGGCGGTGACCCGAGTGACAGCGACGACGGGATACAAAACGACGGGGACGACGGGACGTCGTCGGATGAAAACGATTTTTAACGAAAACGTTTTTGTCTTTTTGGTTTTGCGAAGTTCATTTTTCTTTTTTTACTCGCACGCACAGATCCAAGCCACGTCACTTCGTGGTCACGCCGTCATGAGTTCGGGTGACCCTCCCGAGGACCGGCGCGCCTCGTGGCCTCCCCCGTCCACGTCGCGGTACTTGAGTAAAACCTGCCTCGGCGCGATGTTCCACGCCAAGTCCTTCGAAGACGCGGGGGCCCCGCCGATTTGCGTGGGCTTTTCCTACCGGAGCACCACCCCGATGCCGCCCACGGACAAGGCGAGCGCGCACGGGTCGTTCAAGTTCACGTGCGTGGGTTATGGGCAACGGGCGATCGAAACGCGGGGTGGCGTTTCCGGGGCACCGGGTAAGGGCAGCCAAAGGCGTTTGCCGTACTGCGAGGGTTTACAGATACTCGTCGCAGATGCGACGCACGGAGGAACGCCGAGTCATCGTCCAAATTCGCACCCGAATGTGATGGACCCAGTCGCCGCCAAAACGCTTGTCAGGGACCTCGAAACCCTGCGCAGACAGCGAGACGACGCCGTGATTGCGTTGCGTGAAGCGTCAGTGACCCGGCCTGATGATTCGGCAACACTGGAGATGTTGGAGCGTTTCGCGCGCGAGCGGGAAACGGCGCTGCGGCGGCGCGTCGTGCAGGACGCGGTTGAAGCGCAGCAGCGGGGCGAAGCGAGAGGTTTCGGAGACTTTCCACGCAGCGCAACTGAAAAAGAAACAAGGGACCCCTCCACTGCTTCTGAAAAAAAAGAAACAAACCCCCCTTCCGGGAATCGAACCTCCGCCGAGCGTCTTCGAGGAAACCCGCAAGCCTCCGTGGCGGCTCCCGGTACGGTGCGTCGTTTGATCGAGGGCGACAAAGGGCCGGGTGTTTTTTTCCCCTCTGCCGAGTTCGAACACAAGTTCGTGAAAAGCGCGGGGGCGATTTGGAAAAACATGAAGAAACACGTGGGGTACATCGGCAGCGTGTTGGCGGCGGGGCCGGGGGGGATGCGTTAGTGAAGTAGTGCTAGTATCTTCACGGGTGGTGCCTAATTGTAAAACTAAAATTTAGCTAGCTCCATATTTCCTCTACGTATTTCCTCCTTGTCATCCACCAAACCTTACCGTCCCTGGCTCGTTCCCGCGCGCCCAAAGTTCGTCCCCGCCCCCCCGCCCGAGCCACGCGAGAGGCGCCCCCCACGTCATCGTAGTTCCGTTTTCGGTAATCGCAATGGACGCGCCCACCGCAACTTTCCTGTGTGTATTTTCAAAGCTCGTCCCGCACTGCACCGCGGTCACTTTTTCGTTAAGCGAAACTAGCAAAGGCCTCGACGCGGTGACACCGCCGTTCGCGTCCAGCTCGTGCGATGCGTTTGCGCCGAACCCGAACAAAGCGCCGTCGGTGGCGAGCACCAGGGAGTGGTGCCCAGAGGTCACCGCGCGTCGCAGCCTTCCCGCGGTGCGCAACGCCCCGGCGCGCAACGGACCCACAAAGCCAAACCCGGCGAACGCGCCAACCCCCGTAGCGCCGTCGTAACTGCTGCCCCAGCCGTACGCCTCGCCGTTGCGGTCGATGAAAATGCAATGCTCGTGCGTCATGGAGACGTGCGTCACGACGGGGGCGGCGGCGCGCACCACGGAAGAAACGTCGAAAACGCGAACGCAAGGGGAGGCGCTTGTTGTGTGGGACGTAGACATTCCGCGCTCGTCTCGTTCATGCGACGCGTCGTCGTCGGTCGTCCGCACCGCCCACGACCCGATGCACGCGGCGTTGCTGAAACAGCGCCATAAAACGCCGCTTTCGTCAAGCAGCGTCGTGCTTGTTTTTCCGCAGCAGGCTTGGACTACTTTTATTTTTTGGGATTGATACAAGTCCACGCGCGACGGGTATGGAACGACGTTCGATACCGATCCGTAGTGCCCGCACTGGCCGTGTCGATTCGAACCCCACACCCAACACCCGCCCGCGGCGTCGACGACCGCGCAGTGCTCGACGCCCGCGGATACGGATACGGCGAAACCATAAGTATCGTCGACTCCAAACCCGAGTACTCGCCTGGGCTCGCTCGCGGCTGTGTAGAGTTGCGATTCGTTGGTTCCATGACTTTCCATGACTTCCAGCCAGTTTGGGCCGAGCGCGGCGACGAGCGCGCTGTGTCGCGTGGTTTCGGGAGTCTCCCACGTCCACACCGCGCCTGATTCGTCACACGCGATTATGTGTTTTCGGCCCACCGCGATGGCTGTGACTTTGTGTGCCGTGAATGTTAACGGGGTAGGCGTGCGGGTCGCCGTGGTGTTAGGTGTCCGGGGTACGCCCCATTCGAACAGAACGCCGTCGTTTGCGATTCGGAATCCACACTCGGCGCCCATCGCCAACTTCGCATCGGGTTTCCAGGCTCGGCGCATGATCGCGCGCCACGACGTCGCCCCGAAAGGCACGCCGTTTCGGCGGATATGTGCTGCGTCGTATCTGCCCACCTGCTCAACCAGCATCGGCAGGAACGCGCGTGTCCAAACCTGCGACGCGTCTTCCGCGAGACCGGGGCGACAAAGAGCCAACTCCACGGATGCGAGATCGATGGGGTCCAAACACCCGTGGGCGGTCGCCACCACCACGGCCACGCGCAGTGCCTCGCCCACGTCCACGGCCGACGCCATCTGTCCTTTGTGGGCGTCCCTGATTCCTGCCAACGTTTCTGAGACGTCGTAGCTCCGTCCCGGCGACTCCAGCCTACCCTTCCCCTTCCTGTCGTGCCAGTCGTTTATCGCTACGAGGGTACCCTTGATGGTCCCCGTGGTGAAACGGTCCCGCGCTGCCGCCGAGACGCGGCGGCGCAAAAGCGCGCCTCGAAGTGCCGCATCAGGGAGGCGCAAGTCAACTCCTTGGAGTGTGCCTACTGCGCCGATACCAAAAAGGCGCGGTTCGGTGCTTCGAATCCAAAAACCAAAAGGTTGAAAGATCTGAAGAGTTCATCACGTGCCACTCCGAGACACGCGTTTGAGACAAACGTTCGAGTAAAGTACCATGAGCGACCCCATCCCTGCTGAGACTTCGGTGCGTGTCTTCGCTAATCGCGTCCCCTGCCGTACCTGGCAGAGACTCGGTTCGGCTGCGTTGGAAACAAAAAAACCTTTTTTTCGCTGCTTTTTGGCGGCCCCGTTCCCCTTTCGATTCGGCGACGAACAAGGGTTGCAGATCGTCCCCGGTCCCGTCTGCGCCCCACCGCCTCGTGACCCGCCGTGGAACCGTAGTACCCACCACACGCGTGTGCGATGCGTGGACCCCATGTCCACCAACTACGTTCCATCCGTGATCACCCCACTCCCTTCCTGCCATCGCTCACCGCCTGTCCCTCCCCAAAACGCAGGTTGTCGAGGAAAAGAAAGAGGAGACTCCGCCTGCCCCCCCTGCTGCCGTGTTCGGGTTCGGCGCCGTTGGCGGCTTCGGCGGCGCCGCGTCTGGCGGCTTCGACCCCACCGCGTTCGCGTCCGTTCCCAAGGCCACCGCGGACACCGCGGGCGACGACGCCGCGGACGCCGCGGCTGCGGAGGCGGAGTGCAAAGCCGAGTTCGTGCCTCTTGTGAAGCTGGAGCACGTCGCGGTGGCCAGCGGCGAGGAAAACGAAGATGTGTTGTTTGAAGCGAAGAGCAAGTCGTACCGGTTCATCGAGGGCGAGTGGAAGGAGCGCGGGTTAGGGCCGGTGAAGCTTCTGAAGCACAAGACGTCGGGGAAGATCCGGTTGTTGATGCGCCGAGAAAAGACCCTGAAGGTGTGCGCCAACTTCCACGTCATCCCGGGTACGAAGATCGAGGAACACGCGGGATCGGAAAAAGCCAGGGTGATGGTCGTCGTGGACTGCAGCGACGGCGACGTCAGGCCCACCATGGTCAACATGTGCTGCAAGTTCGGAAGCGCGGAGAAAGCCGAGCTGTTCCAATCGGAGTTCGAAAAAGCAATGGAGCACATGAAGCAGTTCGAGGGAGAGGTGTCCGAGGAAAAGAAGGAGGAGGACGCCGCCGCCGACGCGCTCGCGGAGAGCTTCGCCGTCAAGGCGGACACGAAGGAGACGGAGACGACGGCGGAGACGGCGGAGACGGAGACAAAGGAGGAGGCGTAATCGTGATGTGTTTCTTGTCAAGTGTCGTACCACGGTACCAGTAGGGTGGATAGAACGAGCATTGTGGTCGAATTGTCTTTTGCGGACTCTCTGAGTAGTTTTCGGGACAATGTCCATCGCTCGTCTATGTCTAGTGGTGCCTACCTATACTGTTGTTTTCGCTTTCTCGTCCATCCGCTATTCTCGCCGTATCCTCGCCAGCGCCGTCGCCGCCGCGGCCGCCGTCGCCTTCGCCGCGCGCACTTCAGGCAGGTCCTCGTTGAACCCACCCAGCACGTCCGTCACGACCGAGACCACCTCGGTCGCGCTATCAATAGATCCCAACTCCCTTGCCTCGGCATGCGTCCCCACGGCGCGCCGCGCGCTCGCCAACAAGCGCATCGCCTCCCGACCGCCGTCACGAGCGCCTCGTCGCGCGATCCGCGGCGGTAACAGCGACGAAAGGTTCTTGCGCAGGGTTTCGAACGCGTCGTCCGCGGTGAGCGCGTGCGTCCCGTCGAAGTCGTCACTCACACCACACGCCCACAAATCCCCGAGTTGCTGTTTCAAAATAAACTCAACCGCCGACGGCAGCGCGGCGTCCAGGGCGCGCAAAACTTTCGCCGCGTACGCGCCAGGCGAATCAAGAGGCGAAGAGTTTTGCGCTTTCTTTTCTGGTTTCTCTTCAGGCGAAGTACCTTCCGCTTTGTTTTGCGTCCCATCTTCGGTGATCGATACATCTGCTTTGTTTTGTGTCCTATCTTCGGTCATGGATACGTCCGGCAATTTATCCCCCGATTGATCCCCGCGTGGTACGGGTTGCTCAAGCGTTTCAGGCCCGGAAAGAGCACTTTTCGGTGCTTTACGCGCGTCGCAAATCCGCAGTTTCTTTCGCGCCTCAGTTCGTTTCGCCTCGACGGCATGGTAAAACGCAACAAGCGCTTCCCCCAGTTCGTGCGCGTTCGCAGGAAGCGAGTCCGGGTGAAACGCCATCACGGGGGTGTCAAAATCCGATGCGTCGGACATCGCAGTCACCGCGGCGTTCGCGTCGGCGGTGATGAACGCGACGAGTTCGTTTTTCTTCCGTCGGGTTTGGCAAAAATAAATGATCTCCTCGTCGCCCTGCGGCGCGTCGCCTTCCACAAAAACGCACCCGCTGTTCCGCATATCAAGCCGCGCAGCCGCAGCATCCCCGGGGCCTTGCACTTCCAGAGATGCTGTTGAATTTTTTATTTTTTCATCGACGTTACGGTGTTGCGCGTCCAACCGCGCGACGAGGGACCGGGTCACGCCCCGGGCGAGCGCCGCTACTTTTTCGTTGCCGCCGTGACTGCTCTTCAGCCCGTCCAGCTCCTGCACCACTCGGCGAGGCACGGCGAGGCGGATTCTCGGCGGCGGTTGGAGTTGGTCATTGAAAGTATTGACACCATCCGCACTGCTTGCGCTCTGGCCGTGGCCGCTGCCGAAGCGGTCCAGGAGCATCGCCAAGCTCGCGCCGCCGCGCGCGACGAGCGCGTTTGTGTCGGGCACCACGGTGAGACACGGCGCGAAAGGTGTGGAGCCACCGGGTAGTGCTCTACTTCCCGCCGAGGACACACGCACCGGCCACATCCCCGGCCACACCCCGGGCCATCCAGTTGGATCGCCCAGGAGGAAATCGCACCCTCCCTTCCGAGACGCGGAGAGACTGCGCAACGCCTCGCGCACGACCTCGGCGTCCACCTCCATGAAATCCACCCCGGCGGTGACCTCCACGCCGTCGTTCACGGGGGGGTCGTCCCACGGAGCCCCGTCCACGTCCATCGCGTCGTCCACCTGCATCGCGGCCGCGCGCACGCACAAAGCACGGCACCACACAACCTGATTTTTCGGTGATGAAAAAAAGTTTACGTCCAAGTCGTGTCAACACCAAAACAAAACAAACAACGACTTTGAATTTATCCGCGTCACCCATCTGGGAGACCGACGCGCGCAGCGCACGCGCCATACACGTTTCCCTGGGAAACCACGGGTGGACGTTAGTTTCAGTGCGCGACAAAACCCCGGCGTTGGCCTCACGCCGCGTTTCCACGTACCCCGCGTCGTCCGACGTCGTCGTGATTCGGGGGGACGGAAAAGGCGAGCATTCGTGCTGAGCTGGCTTTGGCGAACTTGGCGCGAAAAAAGAGCCGGTTCGAGATGGCGACCATCGGCCATCGACCATTCGTGGTCCAACCGCCGTGGAGCTGCGTGTCGTGCGAGTGCGTGAACCGACACGTCAACTCGGTGTGCTCGATGTGCGGTTCATCGCGCGAAGGACGCGCGTCAAACGCACACCACCGCGTCACGTCCGCATCGAATTCCGCACCATCTTCCGCGTGGGAAGTGTCCTCTTTTTTAGCAAAGCTCATCGCTGCGCTCTCCACGCCTTGTACCACGGTGTTCAACAGCGCGGTGGTTGGTGCCTTCGCGGTGGCTGGCGCGTCGGTCGGCGCCGTCGCCGGAGCCGTCGCCGCGAACGCCACCGGGCGAGGTTTGGTGCGGGGCGCCGGCGTTGGCGCGGTGGCGGGCGCCGCTGTGAGCGTCGAGGCGCTTGATTTGGCGCGGCTGTGTTTCTCAGGGTACAGCGTAGCGGGCGCGATGGAGAGACGGGAGGGACGGCTGCGTGGTGTGTATGGAAATTCAGGACGCACACGCACTACGGACAGTAACGGTGCGGACGCCCGACATTTGGAGCGAATAAGTCACGGACGGGCGGTTAACGGGCGACTGGGTAGCGTGCCCCGAAGCGGTTCTTCGCGCCGATTGAGAGACCGGTACAGCCGGTTCGCCGCGACCACCACGTCCGTGGCTTCAAACACCAGTGCGAACGGTGACCCCGCACACGGCGCATCATCAACCAGCCGCCCGCCCCATAACCTACGTCCGCTCGCGATTCGGCGACGCGGCGCGGAGGTTGACGTCCGCGCGCGCGAGATGGAGCGCCTCGTGGCGGTCGGTAAGGAACTTTCCCAATCACCACATTCCTCCGACTGATTGCCCATACGAGACTGACATTTCTTTTTTTACAATCAGGGGACGTGGAGCGCATCCTGCGCACGCTGTTTCGAGGCGCAGGGCTTGGCGACGGGGGTGGGGTTTTTTACGGCACGTGGAACGGTGTCGAAACGCGTCGGGACGGTGTCGAAGAGGGTGACTCGCTGTACTACAATTCCGAGGGCGACGGCGACGGTGTCGACGACGACTCCGACGACGACGTACGGTACGAAACAACGGGCGGGTATTCGCGCGCAGGTTCGCGGCCCGCGAGTTGGTCCCACGCGTTGCAGCGGATGTTCACCGCGAGCCGTTTGGACACGATGAGCTATGAGGAGTTGCTTGAGATGTTCGGGCCGGGTAACGCCGGGGTGAAACCCGCGGACGCTGGTCTGGTGGGGGGCATACCGATCGCGGTGGTTGGGGAAAACAAACAACTGCGGATGGTCAAACTCAAACACGCGAGCGAAGATCAAAACAAAACAGGTCGCGAAAACATCCAAACGCTGCGTTGCGATTCGTGTTGCGTGTGTCTCGAGCCGTGGGGTTTGGGGGACTTGACGAAAACGTTGACCCTGTGCGGACACACCTTCCACGCAAACTGCATCGACCGGTGGCTGACGAAGGAGCGAAACGCGTGTCCCGTGTGTAGGCGGGTCGGGGTGGAGGAAACGAAAGGAGCGTAATAATTGTTTAGGTTTCTAGGTAACGATGATGATGAAGTGTAATACGGGACCTAGGTAACACGAGGAGGCGAAAGGAGCGTAATACGGGCTTAGGTACCTAGGTACTACGATGATGATGAAGTGTAATACTAGTGTAATACTACAACTTGTAAAGGAAGTTCCGCTCGCTCACGCACCCTGGAAGATTTAAAGGTCCATCTCGTCGTCGTCCTCCAGCGCCGCCTTCGCCGCTTCCACGGCTTCGTCCACGATTACTTTCGGCACGCGCTTGAACTCCCCGCCGCTGGCGTCACAGATCCAGGAAAGCTCGCACTCGAAGTCCTTGTCTTTTTCGTCGTGCGTGGCGTACACGATCCGCGCCACGTGCTTCACCGCTTCGAGGGCGCTTAAGTTCCCGAGGTCCAGCTTTTCGATCTCATTCTTCGCCGCCTGTCTTCCTTTTCCCACCGCGGCGCCGTGGTACCGCTGGCACTCGCCTGACGGTTCCAGGAGGTACAAACTGTACCCTTCGTTATCCTTGCACGCCATTAATGACGAGGCCCCGAACGGCCGTACGGACCAGTACAGCGTGAACAGATGCATGTAGTGCGCCATGCGATCGGCGAGGATTTGCGAAGGGATGGCGTCGCCGTAGAAGGACTTGTACTGGCTGCACTCGGACCGCGCGCGCGCGACGATTTGCCGCGCGTCCGGTATCAGCCCGGTACCGGCCATCCCCGCGTGCCGGTCCACCGCGGCGATCCGGCGGTTCGCCCCAGGCACGAGCATCTTCATCGCGAGCAGCTTCTCCACACCCAACACGACCCCATCTTTGCACCGCACGCCGATGGCTAACCCCCCGTTGTCCACAGCCTTGCACGCGTAGTCCACCTGGAACACCTTCCCGTCGGGCGAATACGTGGTGGTGGACAAGTCGTAGCCTGTGCCGATGCCGGACATGTTACCAGCGAGCGGTCAACGAAATCGGAGGATGCGTGTTGGCCGTAGATCTGGACTGATCAAAGAGCGGTGATCAAACCTAAATCTGATCCACCCAGCAAAGGCAACAAAGAGACGGTTGGTTACCGTCCTCCTGAGGCGACTTCGTTTCGCGAAGCACGGAAAACGCGGGACCGCGCTCGCTGTACGGCACGCGCGTTGAGCGAAACGAAACGCGTGTCGCCGCGACGTCACGAGTGCCCCGTGATCGCAGTCGGGCGTTTTTGAAATAGATCTGGAGGTGACGTTTTTGGTTCAGCCAGTCTTCTACAGTTTTCACTGCTTATTTTTTATTCGGCCAGCACAGCACTGCTCATGGCAGTGCTCCTCGGCACACCCGTCGTCGCCTCGCCCGCGATGTCCGACGACGGCGCTTTCCCGACAAACCCGGACGTCCCCGTCGACCCCGCGCTTCTCGACGCTCTGGACAAGGCTGAGAGGTACAAGCAGAAGCTTCACGGCGCGGTGAAGAAGGGCAAGTCGATCGAGTTTGAGAAAAATGCGCTCCGCGAGGAGCTGGAGCGTGCTTTGACGGACCTTGCGACCGCGAACACGAAGCTTAGGGTGATGCGGGAGATGGAGGCGGTTTCCGTGGAGGCTGCGGCTGCGGCGGCTGAGACACCGAACGCGGCGGTCGCGGAGCTGGAGGGTGAGCTCGAGGAAACAAGGCAAAAACTCGAGGACACAAAATCGGCTCTCGAGAAATCCAATGCCTCATTGAACGCGGCGGCCCAAGCCACAGCAACTGCGAAAACTGAGCGCGACGCACTCGCCAAGGCCCTGGACGAGTCAAGTAAGGCCCTTAACAACTCAAAACACAGCGCATCCAAAAGAGGAGAAGCGGACAACATCGTCGCCGAAGCGCGAGCGGAGGATGCCGAGCGCCGCGCCGGCGAAATCGCGGCGGAGCTCGCGGCGCAGCGAGTCGCGCGCGCCGCGGCGGAGGTAGACGCCGCCGACGCGAGGGCCACCGCAACGGAGGCGCGTAAGGAACTGGTGATAATTGGCGACAAACAGAGGGCTGAGCGGGCGCTCGCTGAAGCAGCACGAAGGGACGCGGACAACGAACGCGCCGCCGCCGCGACCGCGAGGGATGCCGCCGAGGCGAGCGCCGCTGACGCCGACGCGCGCGCCGCGCGTTTGGAGGAGCGCGCCGCCGACGCCGAAGCCGAGCTCGAGCGTCTATCCACTGATTGTGAGACGCACAGGGCGCGGCTGGAGCACGCGCAAGGCGCGCACACGCAACGTGAACAGACATTACGGAAAGAACTGGACGAGGCGTTACGGAAACGACCGCAAATCAATAGCCTCGATCGGGTTAGCGGCTGCGGCGACGCGAGCGAACTATTGCTTTCGCGCGCCGAGCGCGCCGAGACCTCGGCGGCGGCGGCGCGAAGGGCTGTTGAGGATTTGACGAGTGAGAACTCACGGCTACGAGCGAGTGTGAGTGCATCCCGATCAAGCTCAAATTCGGGTACTTTGTCCAGTGACGACGCGAAAGCGTTGTCCGACGCGAACGCGCAAACCGCGCGGTTGAAAACCAGTTTGGAGTCCCTGGAGATTGAAAACAAAAACTTGCAGTGGCGGGTCGCGATGATTGGCAAAGACGAGCTACGGACTACGTCGAGCGACATGGAGATGGGACGAGATGGCTGGACAAAAGCAGGCGGCGGCGTATCGAGTACAGCAAGCCTGGGACAAAACTCGAGTTTACCATTAGTGGAACGTCTGCTGAAAAACAAAACGCACCGGCGCGCCGTGGTGGTCGCCTACCTCGCGCTGCTTCACCTGCTGGTGTACTTTTCAACCGCGCACGGGACGTTTTCTCACGGCGCGCGCGTGCGGTGCGTCAGTCCCGTGTGAGATGTTTTCTTTGTAGGAGCAAATAGTCTGTCAAGTGTATTAAATAGAGTATCTCGTGTATCACAAGCAGTTCAACAAGTCGATCATTACATAAACAGTCTACCTCGTGTATCAAATAGTCTACTCGTGTATCAAATGGTCTATCTCCCACTACATAAATCGTCCAGCGCCAACACCACGCTAGTCGCTCTCGTCCCAGTCCTTCACTTTCTTCGAAGCCTTTTTGGACGACGAATCCCCCCCGGCGGCGGGCTCTTTCGTCTCCTTCTTCTTCTTCTTTTTATCGGATTTCTTTTTACCGCGGTTCTCCGGGCCTGCGAAATCCGTACCAATCGGCGCGTCTTGTTTCTCCTTCTTCTTCTCTTTCGTTTTTCCGTCCGATGAGACGCCGCGGCTGTTCTTCTTCCCCGCGCTCCTCGCTTCCGCGCTTTTCGAAACGTCGCGCCTTTCGTCGCCCACTCCGATCGCGTGTGCCAAAGAATCCGACCCGTCGTCCACGGTTTCGTACGACTCCTTCGTATCACCCGGGGTTCCGAACGCCGCCGCGATGGCGGAAGGGTCCAGGTCAACCTCCGCAGCGCGAACGTGGTGTTTTTGTTCACTCGAGACATGGTCAGGTTTCTTATCCACGCCGCCGAAGAACGGGTCCTCTTTACTGATTTGCCGCACGACGCCGATTTTGGGCGTGGTGGCCGGCGATTCGCCGTCGCCGAAACCGTCGCCGTCGCGGAAAGCTTTTCCCTCAGCCTCGTCGCCAGAGGACGAGTCGTCATCGTCCCACCGCACCACCGGGTTGGTGTTGCCCGTTGGTTTCTGTCCGGAACCCTGGCCAGGCTCGTCTGCGTCGCGATCGCCATCAATTGCGAGGTCGTCCTCGCCGCTCTCGCCATCGCCGCTCTCTTCGTCCCAGTCCCGCCCGCCGAACGCGTCGTTTTCGTGTCGCCGCTCCCCGTGCCGCGCGCTTCTCGGACTGCGCGCGAAGAAATCGTCATCCACCGGAGGCCCAACGTCGGGGTGCTCC
>TARA_B110000090_G_scaffold185016_1_pt1 | contig 12645 bp, 7 predicted proteins | sample TARA_B110000090 | Tara Oceans TARA_B110000090 (sample SAMEA4397239) | marine metagenome | biome: Polar Biome; feature: [SRF] surface water layer (ENVO:00010504); material: water (ENVO:00002006), including particulate matter (ENVO:01000060) such as... | depth 5 m
TTCATTCAATCACCCGCTCACCGCGCTCGTCGCGGTGACCCCCGCCCCCTTTGCGGACCCCGAGACGGAGTACAAACCAAGCCGCTCTATTTGCGAAAACGTCGTGAGCGGGACTTTGTTCACGTCGTTTCCCGAAAACGCGGTCGCGACGGTGAGGTGACACCGCAGCGCATCCGCCGCGTTTGCCAGGTCCAACACGCAATCCGTGCCGACGCACGCGCAGTTCCCCTCCGTCCCGGCGCACGCGCCGTGGTCGTCCCCCACCGCGAAGCACGAGTCCCCGGCGGCGCACCCGCGGCACGCGCCGTCGTGCCACTGCAGGTACTGCAACCGGCCTTCGTCGAACCTCGCTATTAAGGTCAGGGCGTTGACTCGTCCCGTCGAGGATGACAAAAGGCTCGCGGTGCTCGTGCTCGCTCGCACGCGCCGAGGGTAGCTCCTTATGGTCTGCCCGGCGCCGTTCGTGGCGTACGCCACGACGGTCATCAAGCTCGCCCCAGAGGCTTGCATAATAGCGTCCTCATCAGCTAGCGTGCTGCGCATGAAGGACATGTCATCTACTTTTGCTCGGTACACCGCGCTCGCGCCGCCCGCGCTCGTCAAGTTCAACCGCCCGTTGTACCCGCACGGGTTCAGATCCCCCCACCCGGACACGTCCACGTTTGGGTAATACGCGATCCCCAGGGTGACCAAATCGCCCTTCGCCACCGCGGGCTTTACGGAGTAGCACGGGTCGTACTCGCCAACAGCCACCGTGCCGCGCCCGTGGGACGCGAGGACCGCGACGCACAGGAAAAGGGCGAAACGAGACATCGCGCGCAAACGGGCACGCGCCGTAGACTTGCCAGATTTGCCAAGTTTGAACCGACCGGACCGGGGGGCGTGGGTCACCGACGAAGGCACGAGACGAAGGTTTCCACGCCGCGCAAAGGCGTTCGCGCGCGAGACACGGACACGCGTCAAGGGTCCGGCGCGACGCTGCGAGGAAGAGGTGTGGTGACGGGCGGATCGGGTTTTCTTTACAAGTGGCGAGTTGGCAACGTCTCCTTCCGCGTCGGACGCGCCGATTCGTGTCAACGAAAATTATGAAATTACAAAGCGCCCGCGCTCGCGGACGTTGGAGTGTCTTGATGTCTGTCGTGCGTGTTGAATGCAAGCAAGGAACAGGCAGGGTCCCCACTACATATCCTCCGGGTGGTAGCAGTTCCAGTGCACGTTAAGGTCTTCTTCCTTGTACGTCGGCGCGTTCGGCTGCGCTTTGATCCACGCCAGGGTGGTCGTCCGCCCTTTTTGCGCGGCGTACACCGGGGTGAGCCAGTCCCAGTCGCATTTCGCGTGTCTTAGGTACTTCAGGATCTTAATGTGGCCGTGCTTCGCGGCCTGCGCGCAAGGCGCGCCGTCGCTCTGCGCGTCCATCGGCGCGCCGGCGTCGCACGCGTACTTGACGCGTTGAAACATCCCGCGCTCCGCCGCGTACTTCAGCGTCCGCCCGTCCCGCGGGCACCCGTTTTCGTGTAACCACTGAAGGCAAGGCGTGTGGCCACTTTCTGCGGCGGATGAGGTGGTGAGCTCACTCCTCGGGCACCCGCGTGCGCGTGCGAATTGCAGTGCGCCGAGGTGGCCCGCCGACGCCGCTTTCGCGCAAATCTCGGTCGTCGCGGGGCAACCAAAATCGAGCAGCCACCCGAGCGTCTCCGTGTCGTTCCCAGCCGCGGCCGCGACGCACGCGTCCGAGAACATCTGGCGTTGGGCGTTGATTTTTCCTTTCTCTAGGTACGGCATGTTCTGTGGGGGTTCGGGTGGGACGGTGTACGGTGGGATGTTCTTCTCGGGAATCCCTTCCGCGACCAGGCGTTGTAAACCAGCCAGGGAGCCAAACCACGCCGCGATGACGAACGGGTCGTCGTTGTCCGGTCGGTACGGGTCCGGCATTCGGAACTGCCGTCCCTCGGCTTCCGCCGCGACGTTCTCGTCGTCGCTAGAGTTGAAGACCATACTAGTGGTAGTGGTAGGACTAAGTACGTGGGAACGTGCGTGTCGTTGTGATGCCAAGGCGTTACACAATCCGAGAAGATCTGGTTTTCAAGAAAATTAATTTGTCGAAACATCAATATTTACGCCGCCGGCTCCAGCCCGAGCGTTTCCCGTAACCCCTCTATGGTACACCCACCCCTCTCTTTCCCCTCCCTCTCCAGCGCGGAACGCATCCTGTCCACACAACTCGCCATCACCGAAGAGAACTCCATGTACGTCGCTTTCCGGTCCAGCCACTCGTTGTCGAAAACGCGCCAGAAAAGGACGTACAGGTTTTCAAACGCGCACTCTGGATTTGCCTGATTTATTTTTTCACCGTCATCATCATTCTCTCCCTCGTCGCTTCTTTCCCTCCCCAATTTCATCCCCGGGTCCAGCAAATCCAGAAACGCAATCGCCGCGGGCGAGGAAGGGACGTGAGAAAGGTTTTGGTTGTTGCCAGTACGAGTGTTGCCAGTACTACTACCATCATCTCGAGCAACAACTCCCGCTTGCCCTACTGTTCTTTTTTCTTTTCCCCGCAACTGCAACAAAGAAATAAGCGCGAACGTGATGTTCACCCCGGCCGCCGCGAACGGGTATTCCCAGTCGCTCCTGTGGCCGGTTGTCTTGTGAAGGATTCTTTCGTACGTCTCTGGAGCGTGCTTCGCGAACCACAGCAAGTTATGTAGACTCAGCAACCCGCCTGACCGAAAGTCAGTACTGGGATCAAGCCCCTGCCACCCCATCGCTTTCCACCCTTCGTGTTTCAACGACCCGGTTTCACTGTCCGCAATTGGAGGCGGTAACTCAGGGAAGGTCACTCGCCAAAGCTCGGTGAGTTGTTCGACGTGTGAACCGTCGTGGCCGTCGTACGGAACGTCCACCCGGGCCGCGAGTTTCGCGAAACGCAGCTTCTGGGTTTCGGTCAAGGGCGCGGAGGGGGACGCGCTTGGTGGTAAAAAACCGAAGTGCGTAAGCAGACGCAGGAGAAAGTCGTGCAGCGCCCCGAACAGGTCCCCCAACGCGTGGTGGGTCACGCCGGGTGAAGACCCGTGGCTCGGCTCCCCGTCCAGCAGACGCGCGTGCAGGGTGTCGTCATCGTCGCCGCCGGAGGGTTTGCGGCGCCGCATCGCAGAAGGACCACGCGCGCGCGGGGCTTTGAAATTGAATGCAGTTCAAGCGCCCCTCGTCTTCGGTCTTACGTATAGCTTTCGAAAACAATATAATCTCGGAAGCCTCGACGCACAACGACGCGCACACGACACCTTCCATGTCCTGCCACGCAGCGCATACCGCCATGACTGCCGCGTTCGGTGATATCGCGACCGCCACCTCTCCCGCGACCCTTGCCGACGCGCAAGACGCCATCCCGGGCCTTCTCGACCACGTCGTGGTCACGCACATCCTCAGAACTGAGCATTTCGACGACCCCGCAGATCTCGCACGGCTGCCAGCGGTGAGCCGCGCGATGCGCGACGTGGTGGCAGAAACTGGGCTTCTGTTTGAGGAGCTTGGTGAGGTTGAAGCTTTAGAGCTCGGGTGTTTGACCGCACTGCAGCGCCGGCAACGGAGAGGTTACCTGTCGCGTCAAGAATACCTTTGTCAGGCAGCGGCGAGGGATGGACACCTCGAGGAGTTGAAGGTGTTGCGCGCAAACGCCTGCCCGTGGGGCTCGTCGACTTGTTTGTCGGCGGCAAGGGGCGGGCACCTCGAGGTGCTACAGTGGGCGCGCGCGAACGGCTGCCCGTGGGGTTCAGGCACGTGCTCGGGGGCGGCGGAGGGCGGGCACCTCGAGGTGCTGCTTTGGGCGCGCGCGAACGGCTGCCGGTGGAACACAAACACGTGCGGAAACGCGGCGAAGGGCGGGCACCTCGAGGTGCTGCTTTGGGCACGCGCGAACGGCTTCCCGTGGGAGAAACGCATGCGTCATGAAGCTGCGGGAGGCGGGCACCTCGAGGTGCTGCTTTGGGCGTGCGCGAACGGCTGCCAGTGTGACGAGATGGAGCTGCACATCGCCGCTGCGAACGGCCACGAGGCGGTTGTGCGGGCGTTGATCGAGGCGGGCGCGGACGTCAACAAAGCAGTGCACGGCGTGACGCCGCTGTTTATCGCCGCTGATGAAGGCCACGAGGCGGTTGTGCGGGTGCTTATCGAAAGGGGCGCGGACGTCAACAAGGCGGAGGATGACGGCTGGACGCTGCTGCTTGGAGCCGCCAAATGTGGCGGCAATACGATAGTGAGGGCGCTGATCAAGGCCGGCGCAGACGTCAACAAGGCAGATGGTAACGGCGTGACGCCGCTGTACATCACCGCTAGAGATGGCCACGAGGCGGTGGTGCGGGCGCTGATCGAGTTGGGCGCCGACGTCAACAAGGCGACGGATCGTGGACGGAGGCCACTTTCCATATCAATAGCACCCCCTCGTAACGTCGCTCAAGAGGGGCACGCGGCGATCGTTCAGATTCTCAGGGATGCCGGCGCGGTGTGACGACGGAAACGACACGACGCGACGCGCACTTGGACGCGGTGCGCGAGTAGAGTGAGCGCGCGATTGAATTGTGCGCAAAATAGAAGGTACTTGGTACTACTTCCCTACCTACACCGCTCGCTTGGTCGTGGGCGGTTCCCACCCCAGTGGCATTTCGAACGGCGGTTGTCCTACTTTCGAGGCCAGCCTTTTGTTCGCGCGTTCGTCCAAGTCTCGATCGGCGTCGGTTTTAATCTCAGTCACGATGACCACGATATCGGTCTCGCCCTCGTTGACGTCCGCGTGTAGCTCATCAGGCGGGTCTTCGTCCAGCCAATACGCCTTGCCTGTTTCGAAGGTAAGGTCGGTTACCCGTCCGTCCTCTTCCGTTTTCCTCAACGTCCCTCCGACCAGGCCGACTATGCATCGCTTTCGGTCGTGCCGGTGCATCTTCAGAGGGTTGTTCGGCGAAACCGTGGTTTTCCAGCAAATCGCGGTCGCGTTCTCGAACATGAACTCACGACTCATGTTGAGTTGCCACACAGGTCCGAAAGGACGGCGGCATGTGTCGTCGCGCGCGCGCGAATGCGGGGGGTGTGTGCTGGCTGGACGATTTCGTTGGGGAGCGAAAATAAGTATTCGCCACTTTTCTTTTCAAAACAACCATCATTCCGCGGTGCCTCGGGGCGCCCGGGGCGATGGCGAGTCCCCGGTCGTTGCTGTACGAGGTGTTTCTGCACGCGGAGCACGAGGAGGATGTTTCCCATGCGTCGTATGAGGGGGCGCGACAGGAAGATTTGCGGAGTGCGCCTGGCGCGAGCGTTGGAAACGAGACCGCTTCCACTTCTGCTGGGAAAACGCAAACACGCGTCGCGATGCGCACCGCGGTGCGAGTCTCAGTGGGTTTAGGCCTCGCCGCCGTGCGTTTCTCGCTGAAACTATTGGGGACGCCCGTGCCAGGTGATGTGGACGATGACAAGTGTCATCGCCCGGTACTCGCCTCCTCCGCCCGAGGCGCCGAGTTAGTCGTCGCAGTCGGCAAAGTCGTCCGCACGTTCCGTACCGAGGACGATTTCCAAAAAAACCTCGGCGTGTTTCAGATCCCGGCGTCCCGACGGGACGCGAATAACTCGGAACGACCTTTCCCGAACAAATTAGGAAAAGCGTATTTTGGTGGAAGTTCCGCAGACAATAACACCGTCTCACTCGTATCCTGGGCCTGCGACGGCTCCGCGTTCGCCGTGGTGACGAAATTCGGTGAGGTTCACGTCGTGACGCGCGTGGGGAGGATGGCGCACACGCAGTACCGAAACGACCTCCCGAGAAGCGCGCGGCGGTTTCAAAAAATAGCGGTCGAGCTCCTGCCAAACGTGGAAGGCGGGTGGGACTTGCTCGTCGTGACGACCTACTGCGCGCGAGGGCGGGGGGAGTGCGTGCACGTGCAACGAGTTTTCGATTCTCTGAAAACTGTGACTGAAACGCATACAAAAAATATGACGAAAAATAGAATAATCTCGTCGCCGCTTCCGGGCGCGCCGTTCGCGGTCGCGTCGGGCGCTGTTTTCGATTTTTCCTCCAAAACCCTAGTGGTGGTGGGTGCCGAAACTTCCGGAGGTGATACCCCAAAAGCGGGGGATCGCGGGTTCAGAGGAGCCGCGCCGATTTGCGGGGCGTGGCGATTTGCAAACGGCAAGTTCACGGTCGTGGCGGTTGCCACCGAAAAAGACGATGCCGAAAAAATACGCGCGGAGAAGGAAACCCCTAAAAGCAAAAACGCATTAGCCAAGGCGGTGCTGTATGCGCAAACAGTCACACGGGCGTGTGCGCGTGCGCTCGGAGTGTCACCGCGCGCGCCCCGGTGTCGCGTCGTGGTGCGCGCCGACGAAAACGGCGGCGGCGCGGAAATCGCGGCGGTTGACGCGCGCGGTCAGTTGCACGTCTGGCGAAACGTTCGCGGAGGCGGACTTCTTGAGTTATTAACTCCTCGTCTCGGGTCGGCCGTTTCACTCGCGCGCGACGCCGCGTGGTGGTCACCAGGCAAGCTCACGGTTTCGTTCGAAAACGGAGACGTGATCGTGATGGACGTCGATCGCCACTGTGGCACGGGTGTACCTGTTTCCGAAACCACCTTTGAAACCGTGCAAACCCTGAACCTGCTTCGCTCGGGCGACCGCCCCGAGTCGTTCGAGACGAGCGACAACAGGGGGGTTGACCTTTCGTTGCTGTGTTGCGCTTCGAACGATTCGGAGAACACGGATAAAAAAGGTGAAGATGAAGCAACACAAAAGCAACGCAGGGTCGCCGTGCTCGAGCTTCCGACTCCGCTGCAGGCGCGGAACACCGTCCGGTGGCGCGTCACGAGTCTCGTTTCCAAAACCCCACGCGAAGCGCTTTGTTCGTTACTCGAGTCGAAAGACTGGCCAGGCGCGCTGGGTCTTTGCGCGCGACACGATTTGCTGAACCCGGATGACGTGTATAAGCGTCAGTGGGAAACCGCCGCGCCTTCGGAAATTCGCGGCGTGCTGGCCGATGGTTGGTCGAAAATCGCCGACCGCGCGTACGCCGTGGTCGCCGCGATTTCCGCCACCACGGATTCGTACGAAACCCAGAGGGTGGTGCTTGAAGTGGCGTTGAGGGAGACGGAGCGGTTTCTGGAGGTTGGCCGCCAGGTGGGCAGTCAGTGGGGAAAACCAGAAAACGGAACAAACGACGACCCTTCCCCACACCCGTCCCCGAACGTGACTCCGCAAAACTCCTTCGGAAAAGAAACAAAAACAAAGAACTGGTCGTGGTGGCACCGACTAAGGCTGGTTATTTTTGCCAGACTGGACCGCCTCGACGCGTCGCACGCGGTGCGCATTGGCGCGTTTTCCGCGAAGCACTGGGAGCGCTTTTCGCGAATGACAGCGTCAGACGCGGCGGTGGAGTCGGCGCTAAACGCGGACCCGAGGGGCGCGATTGCAATCGCCCGAGCGTTTCCGCGGTGTTTGGTATCAGGAGCCCCGACGTCTGGCTTGCTTGACGTTTTATCAGCTTTTCCGGAGCACATGAACGTCGGCGAGTACGAACCTTTGCTTCCGTGGAACGCGCCTTGGAGTTTCCACGACGCGCCGACTTCGGCGAACAAAGAGCGGGCCGGGTTCAGGGTAGGGTCACACAAATTCGGCAGCACGCGGGTGGCGGATTTGTGGGTGGAGAGCGAAACAAGCGCCCGGGCGCTTCTCCTGGAACGGAGTGGTGACCAGCAATACTCGCTAGCGGCGTTAGCGGAAGCGGCGAAAATCTCGCCGGACGCGATCGCGTTGGCGGCAACCTCGGGCGCAACGCCGGGACCGGACTGGCTGTTGCGCGCGACCGAACACGTCACAGAGGCGTGCGGCGCCGTGGACGAAAATTTTCAATGGCAAAGCGCGTGTTTTTCGGAACGAAACGGGTGTCCAGGCTGGGCGCTTCGCGACGCCCTACGGCGCGACCGCGACGCGGGGGCGGTGACCACGGCTTGTGTGTTGCTTGAACTCGCTTCCAAGGCGTTTCCCGGTGACGAAAATTTGGCGGAGCAGGTACGGGCTTTCCAGTTACCCAAATTAATAGACTGTCTGTTTGCCCATACTCGTCCTGCGAAGGGACGTTTATTACCTCTGACTGTTTACGTAATACACGTCACGAGAGACTGACACTTTGTTTCTCCTATCGCAAGGCGCGTCATTCGAAGACGTTTCTGTTAGCCACGCAAAGGTACGTATTGCATTTCCCAAATCCCAAGACTGTTTCACCATACAATACTGACACTTTTCTTTAAAACGCAAAGCGCGTCGCTTCCAAACCCGGGGGTCGGGTTTTCGGCGGAACCGGTTTACCCTTTCGCAATGCACCGAAAAGAAGCGAACGCGTGGGAGGACACATCGCACACTACACTACAGGAAACAGTAAGCACTACACTACTGGACGCAGTAGACCCTACGCTACAGACACTACGGGTTTTGCACCCGACCGAACCAACACCCGAACCGACGACCGAACCCGGAACTATCAAAACCCGACTGTGGTGTTCCTCCCTCGAAACGTTTCTGGATTCCACGCCCTTCGAGAAACTGTCCGTAGTTCTCAGGGACGGCGAGTTCGACTTCGAGTCCACGGAACGGGTTCTTTGTTCCGCCGCGGCGCGCGATTTGATTGACGAACCGGGTGGAGGCGAGGCTTTGAAAAAATGGCTCGCAAACTTGGCCCGTGACGAAAAGTTTGACGTGCTCGCGGTGGCTCTGCGTTGGGTATCGGGAGGTGCTGGCGCGGGGCACGGGTCACTGGAAATGGGGGAGGACCTGTCGGTGGAAACGGAAAGCAGCGAGGATGACTTTTTCGACGAAAACAAACAAGACGCCGATACCCAAAAGTACGTATTGGGCCTTTCCCCAATCCCGCCTCCCTGTGTGCCCATAACAAGACTGACACTTTTCTTTTACAATCCAGGCGTGGTGCTAATTTTGAACACTGGCGTGCGTTGGGGGACGCGATTGGTGTCGCGTCCGTGGCAATCGAAGCCGCGCGCGCGACGCCTCGCGGCGGCGACCCGGAAGCGAACGCCGCGGCGCTACTCGCGGTGCTCGATGCGCTGTCGCCTTCCGTGAAGGCGACGCAGCAGGCGCGACGCGCGCGCGCCGCTGTGAACGCCGCGCGAGTGTTAGCAAACAGGGCCGTTTCCGTTTCAATCGCGGACGTGCTTGACGCGGCTGGTGAGACGATGACCAGTGACAGCGACGGTCCGACTGAAAAAGTCAAACACGAAAAAGCTCTTGATTTCCTGAAGCGCGTTGCTTCATCCGCGGTTGCCTCCGCGAGCGGTCCGAACGGGTAAGGGTCTTTCCCAACCACCACATTCCGCCTCCCTGATTGCCTATACGAGACTGACACTTTCTTGTTAATCGGGCCAGTTTCCCCGCCAGCGGCCCGGGGGTTTGGTCGAGGGCGCTTTGGGTTGATTTGTCCAAACTGCAAATCGCGTTTGAAAACCACGTCACACCGCAACACGCCGCGGTTCGGTTACTCAAAGCGCAGCTTCGCGTTGGCGACGGCGCGGGGGAAACAGATTTCGCGCGGCGAATTTTGGCAGAGCTGTGGAGCGCGAATTCTGGGTCTGGGTCTTCGGCGGGTGTTGTTGTGGAAGAGAAACGCGAAGGCCAAACAAGTGATGAAAACAATGTTTTCACACAGGATGTCAGCGTGGGAAACGCGGTACGCGCGGTATGGGCGAGCAGTCAGAGAACCGCGGCATCCGATTTGTTCGGGGCGCTCGGGGGACTGGTGCGCGACGCGCGGGCGGGCGCGGTGCACGGCGGCGGCGTATGGGCAAACAGTCACGCTTTCCCGAAAACCCTCGGGGGGCTGGTGGGCGGCGCCGTGGCGACCGTGGCCGAGCTGCACTCGGGGGACGGTGGAAAATACACGCAAAGTTCCACTGCGGGTGCGCAGAGCAACAAGTCGGGCGGTCCTCCCGCGATACCGGCGTCGGTAGCGCTGAAAATCGTCACCCAAACTTGTTGCGAGTTTTTATACGAACCGGGCGCCGGCGGCGGTTCCGAAACCGACGACCGCCTACGACGCGCGCGGGAGGTTTTGCGATGCGCGCCTGAGGGGTGCCAAGTAAGTGTGGCTCACTACCCACAAGGTGAAAGTGCTTCAAGGTTGGATTTACTTGAAGGTCCTTACGAAAGTATACCTGCAGGTTGCGAAGAAAGTGTGGCTCACTACCCACACGGTGAAACTCTCGGTTCGTGTCGCGCCGTGGTCGCCACTGTTACCCTTTTGCGAAATCTCGGCGTGGAGTACTCGCCGGGCCGGTTGAAACGCGAGGGGGTTTCTTTCGTAGGTACCGACAACGGAAACAAAGCCCCGCACTTTCATTTGTTGCAGCACGTGATTGACACGTCACACAAACGGGCTGTTGACACGACTTCGTATGGGCGATTAGTCTCCGACAAAAAAACACAAAAGCACGAAAAAGCCCCAAACGGGGTTCCAACCCGGGCCGAGGTTTGGGAGTTGGCCACCTGTTTGTTGTTGACGCAAAACGAAAACGACACACACGACGTGGAGTTGCGAATCGGGCAAGCTGCGTTGGCCAGAAACGACTTCGCGGACGCGCTGGCGAGTTTGGAAGTGTTGGTCGAGGCGCGGTTTTCGAGCGCGTGGGGCTTCGTTTCGCGGTTCGTTGAGGCGGCGGGCGCGGCTCTCGACGAGCTCGACGAGAAGGGCCGGAAAGAAACTTGTGAGGGTCGGACAGAAACTTTTGACCGCGACGACCACGAAGACGACCCGGTGGTACCGGACCGAACTTCCCTGAAAACCTTCCTCGCCTTCGCGCTCGCCGCCGCGCCGAGGGACACGAAACCGGCGTTGCTCGCGCGGTGGCAAGCCATGGAAACGCGAAGTTTGTATGCGGCGGTGCTTGGAACACGCTTTCGTGCTGTCACCGATAACTCGAGAAGAACCGACCAAGAGGGTGATGTGACCACCACCAGTGATGGCCACACGGAGACACGGGAACTCGCAGCGCGTGCGATTGGCGCGCGGTCTGTTACTCACAAAAACCGCGACCCAACCGCGTATGGCTTTTTACGCCAAACCGCGGGCCGCGAACGCGCCGCGGCTGAGGTTGCGAAACCTCGCTCGGCGGCGCGCGCGCTCGCGGAGGGTAGGGACTTTCGGCGCCTACTTTGCGTGTTCCAGAAAGCGGCAGAAAACACAGATACGGAAAACACCGTGAGTAACGAAAACACCGAAAGCGAAAGCGCGGCGGCGTTCGCGTTGTCCTACGGTCTGGGAACCGCGGGGGTGTGCGTTTTGGACCACCTCATGTCGCCGCTGATACGCGACGTGCGCGCCGCGGAAATGTGCGTCGTCGATGCGGGTGACAAAAGCGACGTCGGTGACAAAAACGAAAGCAGAACCGCGAACGGTGTGTGCCTCGGTCTTTTGCTGGGCCTGAAGGAGTCCAAATCCGTGACTTCGACGATTGATTCGTTCTCGTTAACGAAAACGACTCACGACGCGCAAACGACCCTCGCGCTTGGAACGCGAGCGCACGCGCTACGGTTGGTGCCGGCGGGCGATTTCGAGGCGCGACAAAAAGCGCTCAACGCCGACACAAACGATTTACTCGTTTCGAGTACCAACGAGAGTAACACTGGTGACCACTCCAAAGAGTTCCGCGAATCCAAGGAAAAGCTCGCGCTCGTGACGAACGCGGAGTTTGTGTGCGGGATGTTGGGGAAAGCGACTCACAAAAGCGTTTCTTTTCCTGGGAAACAGCAGCGCGTGGACGACTTTGTTTCGGACGCCACGAAAAGAGCCGAGTTGATTGTTTCCCTCGCGCGCGCCTGCCCGAGCGTGGCGCTTTTTGGGTATGGGCAAACAAACATCGCCGAGACGCAAAGCGAGTTGGAGAAGGTTCGAGACGAGCTGTTTCGAATCGCGGAAACGCACGGGGTGGATTTGTTGCAGTGTGCCGTGTCCTTCGCAACAGGGCTGGTCGCGGCGACGGACGGCGACGAAAATACGGAACAATCGCTCGAAGGTACGTGGTGGGGCTTTCCCAAATCCGTTAACACACTGTTTGCCCATACAAGACTGACACTTTTTTTTTACAATCACAGCTCTAAACGCATCTTGCGTTTTCTTGGAAAAGCAATTCGCGACGTCCCCGGAACGCGCCGTCGAATTGTTAACCCGAACAACCCACGACGCGGTGCAACGGCTTTCCGGCGTTTCCACAGAGATGTCTGGCGAGGTACACGCGGTGTACTTTGGGTGGCTCAAAAAGTGCCAGCTGGGTTTAAGCGCGGCGTGTTTCCGTTTCGCGAGGGAGGGGAACCTCCAAAAAACGCGAGCGGAGTGGGAAGACGAAGCGCGACGGCACGCGAGGCACGCGGATGCCGCGGATGCCGCCGCTGCGACGTCGCTTGCGATAGCGGCGGTGGCACGTCGTTCGTTGTCCGGGTCGTCGTTTCCACGGTTAGGAGCGGTGCGCATAGGCGCGTTTCTGGGGAAACAGGGCTTCGACTCTCCACAGGGGGGAAGCCGGGAAATCATGGAGGCGTTTTTTGTGGCGCTCGCGCCGGCGGCGGCGGCGGCGACCACCTCCGCGGCAGCGGCACAAGCGGCTACCT
>TARA_B110000090_G_scaffold166793_1_pt1 | contig 12567 bp, 11 predicted proteins | sample TARA_B110000090 | Tara Oceans TARA_B110000090 (sample SAMEA4397239) | marine metagenome | biome: Polar Biome; feature: [SRF] surface water layer (ENVO:00010504); material: water (ENVO:00002006), including particulate matter (ENVO:01000060) such as... | depth 5 m
CGGACGGACAACGAAAAACTGCCAAAATTGTAGGTCAATAAATCAACGCCAAAGGGAAAATCCAAACACAGCCGTAAACCAATGTCGGCAACTGTTCTTGGATTGGAAAAAAGCCCACAGGTGCAAACACTGTGGCACAAACCAGCACATTGAAGCAGACCACTTGCGCGACAAAGTAAAGAACTGCAGTTACTACCCTTACTGGGCATCAAACGGCGGTACAGAAGCACTTAAGGCAGAACTCGCCAAATGTCAAGCACTGTGTCGGTTCTGCCACCGCCTGAAGAGTGCAAAAGAGCGTGGTACAAATGCTTCTGTTCAAAGCCGGCGGAAACGGAAAATCGTCAACGCCGAAAAGCTGCGGGTTGGTGCTTGTCAACGAGGGTGTGGACGCAAGGTGACGGCAGAGAATCTCACTGCTTTTGATTGGGCCCACATGGACCGTTCTACAAAGACCACTAACATCTCCACTTTGTGTAACAAATCGAAGAAGGCCTACTTCAAGAAGCAATGGCCAATCGAGAGACTCAAGTGCGAGTTGCTGTGCTGCATGTGCCACAAAACAGAGACAGATGAAGAAAATACACTGCTTAGGCCTAGGAGTCTTTGACTCTCGAGTGGTGTAACAAAAATAAAACATCTTTTTTTCTTACTCTTTGTGCTCTGAGATGCAAATCCACAAACGAATCCGGTAGGAATAGTTCAACCTATAAATCACCAAGTGTTTCCAAACACTATGGGGTGCAATCAATCGAAAACGCAGACACTTGGAATCCACAAATTACAACCCACCCACTTGCTAACAGGTTCTGAAGCAAGTTCTTTCTTTGTGGATCACAAAAACAGATTGTGGAAAAGACGCATCGACTCAAACACAAGGGCTTCAGTTCACAGGGAATTAAGAATTATAAGAATTATGGGCTTGCCGGAGTCGGAGTACATTTTGAAACCACTAAAAATGATGCGCGTGAGTCCCACAAGCACGATCACTTGCATGGAGTTTGCGAGCGAAGATTTGTTTGACTACATGCGCACTCCATTTGATTGGAGTTTGATGCAACACCATCTCCGACATATTCGTTCAGCGATACATTTTTTACACAACCACGACACGGCACATCGGGATATAAAGCCAGAGAACATTGTGTTTCACCGCGGTATACCCAAATTGATCGACTTTGACTTTTCGTCCAAGTTATCACCATTTCGCTATTGTGGCACAGTCAACTACGTTGTTGACGTCTGGGTTGTCAACAAATGGAACTGTTCTGCCGCTCTCAAATCCAAACGCATGGACGTGTACGCATTTGGAAAACTCCTTTTCTCAATTCTTTTGGCGGCCTCAAACATGAATATGATCGAACACCGGTACTTTTCTTTGCACGGTTTCTTCAACGAAAATTTCCTACGGAATCCATACACAGGGAAATGGGGTGAATGGGCCGACGTGGCATTACAATGTTGTCTAAAAGACCCACCAGCACAAATACCTGTCGATGTCGGTGTCTCTCTGGTTATTTAAATACCCTAGTAGTTTTGTTTCAACCGTTGGCGAATACGATGTTCCATTTTTTCGACATTGAACCGGGGCGAATTCAGTTGTGCATTGGAGCTGGCAATGGGTTTTGCCGTCGGACTAGACTTCTTTTTACCATAAAATAGATAGGCTACTATCACAACCAGACTAACAACAATCACAATATAAGATAGTATGTCTTCCATTTCGATGTGAGTGACATTCACAATTATAATGGAAAAAACATATAGGTGATACTTAATTGTTTTTATTGTATTGTGCGCAACCTTGCAAAGTATGCACCCAATGTACAGGCCGGGGACATTCCTACCTGTGTATTATACCTTTATGTACCCGATGCTCGCATGCGTGGGAAGGTACTGATTCTCCTACCCGTCTTTCACATATTTACATTAAAAATGGTGGACAAAGAAAACAGCCCACAAAAGCAAACAGGGCTGGGCAACCATCCAACGAAGGCGGCGTCCAGCACTTTCCTCACCGCCCACCATGGTGTTCACTGCACTGGGTGTCCCTGCACTGGGCGTCCCACCACTGGGTGTCCCTGCACTGGGTGTCCCACCACCCTCTGTTCGTTCCTTGCAACCCTTCGTCGCCGGCATTGCTTGGCACAGTTCCTCCAGTGTCACCCCTTGGGCACACGCCATGCACGAAGCGTTCGCTGCCTGGCAGCACCTCCGACCGTTCCATCCCGCAGGGCTGGGTGCTGTACATATCAAAGAAGAAAATTGAAATGTCAGAACAAACAAAGATCTCAACAGTACCAACAGTACCAACAGTCAACAAAGACAACCATACCTGTCGTAGTTTGCACCAATGCGTTCCCATTGTTGTCGTCCACATAACTGCCACCGACGTCGCACAAATCTTTGCCGGCCCCGACACATTCGTACACCAAGATGTATTCCGGTTCCTGTTAGAAGTGAGAAACAGGTATCATAAACACAATGCATTTTCATGTTTGGATCACAACAGTACAACCGGCCTCCTCAAAACACGTACCGTGGTCGTCAACATTCGGCCCAGGCGACCCTCTGCTTGCAACCGTCGTCGTCCTTGTTGGCGAACCTCGTGCAAGAAATCGCTCGTCATGTTGATGTGCAAGGCGCACGGCCGCAACAACATCCGAGCCTTGTGTTGGCAGCATGCGTTGGAGGTGTACACCTGAAAAATCAAGTACAACCCCGTCCAAATGGTTCAATCAGAAAGATATTCCAATCGGTCGAAGTGTACCATGTTAGGGACAACAGTATTGGTAACAAGATGAAACAGATGAAACAGATGGGACGTTGTTACGTTGTTACGTACCGCTCGAATCAAGCGTCCTGGGTTGTCGTAGACTTCCAAATTATTGTCCAGATCTCGGTGCAACAAATTTGGTTGCTTCATGTACATCGACACCTGCGCACACACAGCACCACTATCAATGGCACCGCCACCATTGTCCACGGTACGTTCATAGTCGTACCCGGGCATGGCAGTGCTGTCGGTGGTGGTGCCTGTGGGGGGGGGCGGAGTGTTCGTGAGCGTGTTTCGTTTGGTCGTGCGGTCGGTGAGGATCGTGACGTTCAACGTGGTGTTGATGGAGAGAACACCCGTGAGCGGCATGACTTGGATTTTACGGTACCTGACACACACACAAGTGCCAGAGTTGTTTCAGTTGTCAAAATATTATAAACAAATCTTGTCAGAAATGGAAGTGTCGTCCACTGTCCACTTGGCACCCAACCACACTCGACTTACGTGGTGTTGGTGGTGTTGGTGGGGGTGGGGGGTTGTTCCCCCTTCTTCAGGTCCCGGTAGTACATGGGTGAGAAATAATTGCAATCGTCGTTCACCGCCACGTCCGCATCGGCGTTGCAAGAACCCCAGTGGCCGTGGCTGTTGTCGGCGCGCAAACAAGCGTCGTCTTCTTTGGAACAGGCGTCAATGACTTGCGTGATGCTCATGGCCTGAACACAACAGGGAGAATACAAGCACAGAGGGAACAGAGAATACCGTGGAAGGTGTTTCCTTTTAGCGAACCCTTCATCAACCCTTCATCAAACCTTCGTCGCCCACCCCCTTGAGCCGTGCACTTACAAGGTTACCGGACGGCCGCGACCCCAAACCATCGGTGCCGTACCGGGTGTCAAACCATTTCTCACGCAACACGCGGCATTTGCCGTCCACAATTTGAAACGCCACGCAAGGAGTGTCGTGAACGCCAGCATCCGGCAAGTACTTCAACGACGCACACGCTTCGCAACAACCTTCGGCTGTAGAGAGAACAGAAAGCAGAAATTGAGCGAGATCAGTGTATTAGACGGTGTAAAGTACCTGTAAGACCGTCGTATAGTTCTGACCGGTGTTGATAGCGTTGTACCGCAGGGCTTCGTAACACATGTCCGGGTGGTCGCCGTTGCATTCCGGCAAACGGTTGGGAATTTCAGCACCGTCCGGCAATCGCCCGAGCGGTTTTAAGGCATTGTTGTGGACCACTTTCGTAAAATTGTGGCGTCGGGCGCAAGTCCCAGCACTTTTCAAATTCGCTGCGTCCGCCGCACCGGCCGCCGGGCGCCAATAAAAGAAATCCTGCGCCGAACCGCAGTGGTCCAACGTATTCAACGGACGCCCCCCGCTCGTGTCCAAGTTGCCACGCATCATCAATTCCCGATCGATGCGGCAGTGGCCGTTGTACACGTCGAAACGAATCGCTGCACCACCGTGCGCCATATCGACGCCTTCGTACTTCATGGCTTCCATGCAACATTCCACTGCATTTCCGACGCCGTTCTTTACTACTCGGCCAAAGTCGGCCAAGGAAAACGACAAAGTGGGGTCCACGTTGGAGTAGGTCGAACCCCACCCACACCCGATGTTGCCACTCCCTTTGCGCCAGCCCAAAGACGTGGGTTTCCACCCGTCTGAGGGAGGGACGGTGCCCGACGAACCGCCGGCTTGCAACGCCGTGATCTCTTGGCACGCCGCCAACAACAGGGACGTGTCGGACAGGTTGGACAAGGGCGAGGTGGTGGGAATGGTGACCGGTGGGGTTGTTGCATTGTCTTCGACGTTGGGGTGGGTCGTGTTTTGGACCGTGTTTGCGATCCATTGAATGCAGACGTTCCAATCTTCGCGGCAATTGTACGCCGGGTAACAGGCCAGGCCCTGGTGCAATGTTTCGGACAGGTACCCGACGCCGGACTTGGCATACGTGCAGACCATCGTGGAATTGGTGGAAGCACCGGCGTGGAAGGATGCACAAGAGGTGGGACAACCGGGGGAGAGGGAGGCGTCCAGCAACCGTTGTTGGGGTGCGTCGGTGGCATTGTTGGCGATGGTAGGCTCGACGACGACCAACAGTGCCAGAAGACAGGCCAGAAGGTCCATTTCGATGTGAGTGACGGTGTTTATTAGAATTGAAAAAACAGATAGGTGCAACCTAATTGTTTTTTGTGGTATTTACATTGATGTACTGCAAGCAAGATGATGTCAATGTCGATGTGTGTGGATCACCGGCATGGTACTGAACAGACATTGACAATTCGTCCTCGATTGCCGGTGACATGGATACCGGACGAACGAGTCTCGACTTGTTTTGACTGCAAGTGTACTTTTTCCCTCTTCCGGCGCAAGCATCACTGTCGGTCTTGTGGACGTATTTTTTGTGATGCCTGCTCGGTGCATCGGGAGCGGATTCCCAATCACGTCTCACCACAACCTCAACGGGTGTGTGGTTCCTGCCTGGTTCTGTTGCAGCGGGTGCATCAGGTCGAGGGATTGATTTGCATGTTGGCCGACTTGCCAGTGATCTTTTCTCAGCTATTTCAAGTGCGTCTGTTGAACAAGGAGTGGAATTACGCCGTCAATACTCTGCTGGGATTGTACCGAGGTCTCCAATACAAACTCCCCGGCCAGCACTACTCCAAAGTAGAACAGAATTTCTTGGAAAACCACTTTCGAGAATTTAACGGACATGTCCAGTGGCAGATCCACACCATCCTGGCCCTGCAACAACGCAATGGGCACATCAAGCTTAAAAAGTATCGGCTGTCTCCCAAACGATGTCGTTTGTTGTTGTGCAGTCGTACCTGTCGGTCCACCATGAGTGTCGCCGATATTCTAAACGTGAGCCCAGCGTTGCACGACAAACTCCTTCAGACAGAGGTGGTGCAGGCCTGGTGGGGCTTCAAACCCCATGTCCATGTCAAAATGATGTTTTGGTGGGTCCATTTAGCCCTCCAGCACCGGCGGCTCTTTCAAGAAGGCTTGTTGGCCTTATGCAGTCCTCGCATTGAAATGGTCTACGCCTTGTGGTTTGAGTGCGAGATTGCCAAAGCCACCAACACTGTTGTGGTCCTGCAACAGATGCAGGACTGTCTCTGCGCCGCCGTCAGTCCATCAATATTGGCCAATTTGAAGAAAACCATTTTGTTCCATGGGGCATTGTTGCAGATGATGCAAGGAGTGATCACTGTCTCCCTTTTTCATACTTACCGGTCGGTCCGACTGCCGTGGGACCCATCTCTGTCGGTGTGTGGGTTGGTGGATGCCAAACAGTTGAAATCATCAAGTCGGCCAATCCAAATCGATTTGAAGTTGACCAGTGGCCAGATCGTGCAGTGTCTGTTGAAAAAGGAAGATGTGCGCACCGACCGATTGGCCATGACTGTGGGGTATTGGATCAATGTCGTGACCAACAACATAGTGGTGCATACCTACTCTGTGTTTCCGTTGAACAAGTCGTGTGGTTGCATTGTCATGATGCCCAGAGCAAAGACGCTGTACGACATTCGCCAGTCCACGACACTGACCAATTACATTTTGTCCCACAACGAGAACAACACTGTCAGATCTGTCCGACTGCGTTTCATCACTTCCTGCGTTGGGGCTTGTGTGTTGGCGTTCACCATGGGCCTGGGGGACCGACATCTCGAGAACATCATGGTCACGGAACAGGCCCATCTCTCTCACGTGGATTTTGGATACATTTTAGGGGAAGACCCGAAGCATATCAACTCGACAATGCGCATCACCAACGACATGGTCGATGCCATGGGAGGAAGACAGTCATCCACCTTTCAACTCTTCATGGCCCTGATCACCGAAGCCTACCAATCAATGCGCCTACACTCCTCGTTATGGTACCAACTTCTCTCTTCAGAGTATCTGATCTTTCAAGACAAACGACGACCGCTCGAACTCATTCGTCGCCATGTCCAAAACCGCTTTGTACCCGGCGAATGGGACGATGTCGCCAGTCTTCACATTGAATCCGTCGTGGAAACGGCCTCCACCCCGTCGTGGACTCATCAAGTGGTCGACTTGGTGCATCGAGCTTCCAACCATCTGAAGTTTTAGTCGGAGTTATTGTTGCCAATTAAAAACAGTTTTATAGAATATGACCCACATATATTTTTGAGAATTGGATGGTACCTTGTACGCCACAGTCATCGTCCCAGTCATGTCGCCTCAGTCATTTGATCGAGCACCATTGCCCACTCTGGTCCCGGTGATTGAACAACGTTTCGAAGCCATGAAGAGGTCAGCACTTGAAACAAACAGCAATGGTTTGTGTGGGTTGCCCGCCCTGGAATGTGGTGTCTGTGGTCGATGTGCGTCGTTTGGTGGCTGTGACAATTGGAACGAACACCTGTTTACCACCAGTGACGTGTGTCGATGCGCCTTGTCGTAAAACACAAACACTGTCTGTGTTGACTCGGCAGAGAGGGACTCGTTGCATTGGAATCGTGTTGAAACGAGCAAGGTAGAGTTTAGGCAGAACGGATGGGTGTGCATTTCCAACAAATGATCGCTACAGTCACAGCCAGTACACCGACAATTATGTAAGCATATGTAGATATAATCATTATCACTTTCTATCTCTCCCCTTTTGTACTCGTATTGGCGCACTGGATGAGTGCCACATCACCTATAAAAGTCAGCTGTTCCCCGACACATGTCAAGTCTAATCGTCGGCAAACTTTGCTGTTTTCGGGCCCCTCTGTCCATAAGCAAAAACAAGGTGGCTACTTCGGGATCGTGGACACGAGAGCCTACCCCCACCATGCACGACGTGCTCCTCTCTCCCCTGATCCAATACAGGGTACAACTGCACGCATGGCAACAACAATATCGCAACACGATGTTTGACCTGAGTCTGAGTTGGATTTCAACAGACAAAGACGTTCAATACTTAGAACTGCATGTCTGGAAAAGTCCCACTGTTGTGGACATCGACAGTCTGGTGTTGTACATTCAGTCTGTCCTCGATGCCCAACACCCCAAAATATTCCAATTGTATCAACACATGCACCCGGGCGCTGTCCGGAGCGAGTCTGTGGCGGCCAGAGTCGGCAACGAAGGAGCCAACCAGTCGGACTGATGCACCAATACTGCATCCTTGATCTGGACAAACAATTCTTGAATGCCCTCCCCACTGATGGCTGAAGTGTAGACATGGTCGAAATGGTGTTCGTTGATCCATTGTTCGATGGCATGTTCGCAAAAAGGTGCCAAGTCTGTTTTGTTGGAGACCACGATAACGACGGGGTTGTGTCTCGCGGGGTTGGACGAGGAAATGCGTTGGTACCATTTTTTCAAGTCGTCGACAATGGAGGAACTGGAAATGTCGTGAACAAGGACAAACACATGTCCTCTCATAAAATAGGAGTTGGTGAGGGACATAAAACGTTCCTGGCCGCAGGTATCCCAGACCGAGACGTCAATGTCCCCCAACGACAATGGAATGTGATCCACTGCAATGGTGGATTTGGTAGTGAGGTCAGTGGTGCCCTGGCAAAATTTGGTGATGACTGAAGTTTTGCCCGCTCCAACCGAACCCACAAAAACAATGTTGTATCTCATTTCACACTGTGTTTGTAAAAAGTAGAATATTAAATAGTCCATTTCACTTTACAAACTGCATTGCGCCGACACCCGGGCTACTCCTTGTTGAACAGACCGGATAAAATGTGGAGAAGCGATTCTTCCGGTGCTCGCACATGGGTTGTTGTGGCCCCCTTGAAAGTTCTGTCTGTGCGTTGGTCGACAACCGTGTCCAGCGTAGCCAGTTTTTTGCAGAGGGAAGGATGCACGTAGGTATCAATGGTGTCTGTCCCCAGGAGATACTGGATGTCGACCCGTTTTTCTTGGGAAATACGATGGACCCGATCTTCGGCCTGTATCATCACCCCGGGGACCCAGTACAATTCGCCAAACACACATTCCGAGACCCTGGTCAACGTGACACCGGTTCCAGCGGCCATCAAAGAGAGAATGGCAATGCGGAGCGTGGAGTCACTTTGGAAATTTTCGACGTTTTGCTGGCGGACCGCGGCCGGTGTCGAGCCGTCAATCCGCATGAATGGAATGGCAGCGTTGCGAACAGCCTCTTCCACTGCGTCCAGGACGACACGGTGGTACGCAAAGAAAATGAAAGAGCGACCCTCAGTCAACGCAGCAAGGACCCAATCCACAATAGCCTCACATTTGGCGGCCGCGGTCGTCCGAAACAGTTGCGATATTATTTTCTGACGCTCAAACATCTGCTGACGTTGCTCTTCGGAGCCGGACGGCAGTTTGTAAATGGTCTGATTCAATTTTTGCCATATTTTGAACTCGGCTTTGACCTCCACCAACTGGCGCGTGGTCAATTCCAACCAGACCGTGTGGCGGGTTTTGTCCGGCAGTTGTGTGAGGACATCTCTTTTTAACCGGCGTATCATGAAACCTCGTTTGAGGACCCAGTTCAATTCGTGGCTGTTGGAAGAACCACGATCGTCGTACCCGAACGGAGTGGGTTTGCCATTGCAGTACCGGGCCGCATAAGAAGAGTAATTTTTAATGTAGACCGGTCGCAACATCAACAGCTGCGGGAACAATTCAATGGGACGGTTCAACGCCGGAGTTCCAGTCATCAACATGGCATGCCGGGCCGAACGCACCAACGGATCCAGGGCTTTCGTGCGTTTCGTTTTTCGTGATTTGACGTAGTGCGATTCGTCGCAGACCACAACATCGAAAAGACCAGTGGGAATATGTAGAGTGTGCAACATGTCGTAGGAGACAATGCACACGTCACTGGTCAATGTCTCGCTACCCTTTTTTACCAATTGGGACTCGCAGGACAACCATTCTTTTAAAGCGTGTTGCCAGTGGTACCGCAAGTAGGACGGACAGACAACCAGTGTACGGCAAGGCAAATGATAGCCAATAAAAGACAGAGCTTGGCGGGTCTTACCCAGTCCCATGTCGTCCGCAAGAAGACATCGACTGCCATACACATCAATCGCCATTTGCACCCCTTCCTTTTGGTAGGGAAACAAGGACTCCCAGAGCACGGCAGGTATTTTGCGGTGGTCAAACGTTAAAGGATGGTGCTTTCTGGTCAACCGTTGGATGAATCGAGGGACGGGACTGATTGAATATTGAGACTCAAATTTCATGAATGTAGGCAAATCAACTCTGGCCAGTTGGAATGTTTTACGTTTGTCTGACACATTGCAGGCCTTTTTGACCACAGTCAGGTCGGTGCTGGCGATTTTGTGGGCTTTCACCTGATACGTGTTGTCATCCACAATGGTGATTTCAAATGTTTTTTTAGGTGGGGCTTTGCGGAATCGCATGTGTTTGTGTTGCCATCCTTATATTAGACAAAGAGAAATACAATTAAGATCATAACATATTTGTTTTGTATTGTTGACAAGTCTAATAATAACAGAACGCCACGCGATATGAGTTGTGTTCCGCCCTTTGGGGTTTTTGCAAGTACACGTTCACCCGAAAGTCATTAACTCGACCAATAACCGCCGAAACCAACCAGTACACATGTAACAAAAAATAAAAGTATCAAGACCACAATACACCCAACACAACGGCCTGACCAGGTTGGGTCCAACTTGCTCCGGCAAATGGTACATTTACTTAGGTTGGTCTTCCGATTAAATTCCCACAAACATTTATGATGCACAATGGCTTGACATTTACACGGTGAGGTTGTGGCACACTCTTCCAGACAAATGTAGCATGTCTCTGGCAGCAACGGTTCCAGAGAGTTGGGGGACATTTTGCATTTACAAGGGGTGTTCGGAGATGCAGTCATATATATTCTAAATAATTGAATATATACCCATTTCTCTAATATCGAACCATATGAATGTACCTATTCAGATGAATAGCCTGCTGTAAAAACAAAAAAAGTATCTGGTCGACCGACAATCGTTGCACTTAACAGTTTCATTTAGTATATAAAGACCGACAAATCAGTTTGTCAATGTCAGCCATTCGTCCAACTAAAAAAGACGTGGTGACTGCTTTTTTTGGAAATATGGACGACAATGAGACAGTTCGAAAGGTGCGGGTACTGTCTGCCATACCCAGCAGTGTGTTGAAAATTGTGTTTGGTTGGGGAAAGGAGGATGCACACCAGGGCGCCCTTTTGGAAGCAATGTTGGACTTTTCCAACAACACCACTGAACAAATGACGCTGTGGAAGGTCCAAAAAATGTTTTGGTCCATTGCACACAACATGTTTCGGCGTATACCCGTTGACCGAGTCGTGGAAACCTACAGCACCAACCCGTTCGTGCACTGGACCCGTGTTTCCACTTCAGAGATGCTACCATTCAAACACAAGTCCGGTAAAAGGTCCAAATACCCAAAGGGTAAAACGAAGCGCAAAGGCAACAAGTCAGGAAAGGACATTGCCTATATTGTTGAAGGATACGGGGATGATGGTGGAACCTTTAGTGATGTCCATCCATTTGTGGTGTACGGTGGAAAGACATGTATTCTCAAAATCATGAAAGATTCCCCGAAACCTCGGATTGGAGGCGTCGATGTGGAGGAATATCTGAATACACGAGACGTGTTCGAGCTGGTCACACAAGTGTTCTTACACGAAGCGATCAAAAAACACAGACATGCCAAATGGGCGAAACAAATATCAATTCCCGAAATTCTCTACGTACAGCGAGTCACTGGGTCCAACTCTCTCCACGTTTGTATGGAACGTGTCAGAGGTGAATTTTTAAACTCGACCAAACATCCTTTCATGGCACTTGCCTACACCATGAAAGCGTTGTGTTTTTTACAAGACAGATTCCATTTTATGCATCGGGACTTTCATGGCAGCAACGTAGCCTATGACCCTGCTGCGAGAAGAGTGGAAATCATCGACTTTGGTATGGCCTGTGTCAATCCAGAAGACAATGACGTGGCCTGGCAAGCCAATGTGGAGTGGTACCCCACAATCAATGGTTCAAATGCTGCCATATGTACAAATAGGTCCTATGACGCCTGTGTACTGCTCTCTTCCATGAAAAAGGTACAGCGCGAACTCCATGCCCATTGCTTGGAAAAGCATAGGGACTACCAACGTTTTATCCGCAACATCAAAACCGAAATACGGGAAAAAATAAGCCAAGTGGTCAAACAGGAGTTACGCAAAAAGAAGAAGGAAGCCTGGCCAGACTTTGAGTATACAGGTTTTGACAACTTTGAAAGCCCTGACTGGCAAGTGGGAAATAAAACTCGTTCATCTTTCCATTTCATGTATGACTTGAATGAGTTCCAGTGCGAAGACTTTTACCCGGAACGAGTTGTACAACGGCTGTTGCGACACATTCCGCTGGTCGAATGGCACAATTTGCGAAAAGGATGGAAGACAGATTTTGACAAAATAGCAAAGGCAGCTAATATTAGTGTTCTTGTACATAAGAATAACATGTTAGGACACATTATCAAATGTACCAGCGACGGGAAAATACAAGTACGCACCGACACACACACCAAAAAATACACTCCAGGAGAGTTAGGTCAAATCGAACCATACGAATGTACCTAGTTCAGATGCCTCACATCGACAACAAATACGTAAACCAATGTCGGCAACTGTGGTTGGATTGGAAAAAGGCCCACATGTGCAAACACTGCGGCACAAAGAACACACATTGAAGCAGACCACTTGCGCGACAAAGAACTAACTGCAGTTTCTACACTTACATGGGCATCCTTTCCCCAGTCCTGGGTTGCCCGTTTGCGTTTAT
>TARA_B110000090_G_scaffold53114_1_pt1 | contig 12560 bp, 5 predicted proteins | sample TARA_B110000090 | Tara Oceans TARA_B110000090 (sample SAMEA4397239) | marine metagenome | biome: Polar Biome; feature: [SRF] surface water layer (ENVO:00010504); material: water (ENVO:00002006), including particulate matter (ENVO:01000060) such as... | depth 5 m
ATACCATAGCTTGTGCCTCCGCTAAAGCTATGGCGACACGCGGAAGGATATGCAATCATTTTTCGCCTATACAAACCTTCAATAAACTCAATTTATGTATACGACACTTAAAAACTAAATTGGTAAAAGTGGTGAGGGAATAGCGAGTTATATCAAAACAAAACATCTCGCATACAGGGTTTTATGAAAATTTGCATCTCAAAAGAACAATCAAACTCTGGTCTTAAACACTTCGCTTGCTTTACTATCCAGGTATTTGAGAGATACGATCTACGAGAAGTAAAAACTCCTGTATAGTCTCTAAGTTTTCATGTGGCTTCTCAAGCATGGATAGATGTCCAACATCCTTTATTATAGTAACTTGGGCTATATCGCACAAGGATACTTGTGTAAATATCTCAGACGCATCGTAATGTGTATCCTCCTCTCCGATTAAAAATAGCATAGGCTTCTTAAACCGCAGTAACTCTTGAGACTTATCTTCCCGCACACTCATAGCTAAGAGACCATCTGTGATGGCCTTTTGGCTCGTACGCTGAACCATTTTATCTAGCCCTACTCTCAACCTACCAAGATTTGGTAAGAATACCAAACCTTTCGTAAAAAGCCTGAAAAACTCAGAAGTACCGCAGGTAGCTATAAAATCGATTGATTTCATTCTATTTGCTTTCTTCTTTACACTATCTGCGTGTAAGGTAGCGTGAATCACAGCAGCTGCTGACAACTCTTCTCCATACTTTTGGATATATTCACCGACTATATAGCCACCGAGCGAGTGCCCAAACAGGACACATGCTGTTGCTTCCTCTTTTATAAGTATAGTATGGATCAGAATGGCCACCTCAGGTATGCTAGTAAAAGATGCTCCTGAACTATCACCAAAACCTGGCAAGTCTATAGCTATGCACGTAAAATCCTCTTGGAGAAGCTCTATCTGATAATTCCATATAGAGCTATCTTCACAAAAACCGTGTAAAAAACAAAGGTGAGGACCACTCCCCACCTTTGTATATGAAATATTATTTACTAGAAGGGACACTACTAGTTAGTCGTAGAATCTATATCGCTGATCTTTTACTTCTGCTTTCTTAGTAAGTGCTGCTCTGATGCCACCTTGGGCTGCTTGAGAGCTCTCACGCTTCACTTGATCTTTTATGGCTTCTAGATTAGTAGGTTCTGAGGTGTTCACAGCATTTACATAGGCCACAGACACCGCGTTTTCTCCATCTACTACACCAGTGTTACCACTAGGAGCAGTACCAAGTATACTTCCCACTAGCTTATTATCTTGTCCTACATAGGGGATGCTACCTGTATTTAATGAAATAGCCGGAGCTTGATTCACTTTAATATTGAGTGCTTGAGCTAGCTCATCTGCAGTCTTCGTACTTTCTAGTGCTTTTTCCATTTTAGGTATAAGTACTGCTGCTTTTTTCTTATTCAGTATCGCTACTTCTACTTCGGTTCGTAGATCATCTGCCGCAGGTAATCCTGCGTCTCTCACCTTAGCTACTTTGGCTACCACATAGTTACCATCTAAGTCAAGTATATCTGACATTGTACCTTCTTCTGTTTCTGCATTAAATAGCCATTGTGCTATTTTATTACTATTTGAAAATCCAGGAACAGCTCTAGCATCCTCAGTGATTCTATTGGCTACACGCTTAGTAAGACCCAGTTCTTCAGCTACTTCTTCAAAAGATTTTTCACTGTTCACTTTAGTCAGTAATTCTCCAGCTTTTTTATAGTAATCGCCATCTGTCTTAGTACTAGGATAGATGCTCTGATCTACTATGGCTACTTTTAATGATTTACGACTCACTGCAGATGTAGTTTTAGCTAAGTGAACACCTCTATTACTCGGCACTATCACATAACTCCCTTGACCAGCACTTACTAGCTTAGCGATTAACCTTTTAGGGTAAGCTCTATTATCTTCTCTTACCCAACCCATATCTCCACCAGTAGTCCTGGTAGCGTCATAATTTCTATTGCTCGCTTCCTGCTCAAAGGTGGTCTCACCACTTCGAATTTTAGCAAGTGTCTCTTGAGCAGTTTTTATAGCTGCTGCTGAATCAGCACCTGCTACTGGGAATACTATGTGACTTGCTTTCACACTTCTCATAGTGTCCGTACCAGTACTTATAACCTTAAAGACGCTATATACTCCGTCTTTTTGGAAAGGACCTACTACTTTACCTAATTCGGCATTGAAAATTACATTTTCGATCTCTGGAGCGAAAGAACCACGCACTTGATACGCAGGATTAAAAGGAGTCTCACTGTTTCGTACACTTACGAATACTGAATCATCCTTTGTAACAGCAAAATCTTTAGCAGTTTCTGAAGCCCACTCTAGCATATCTGAACTATCTTCAGCACTAGGCACCACAGTTATCTTTACATATTCTATATCCCTACTAGCATCTTGCTCATAATTCGCTCTATTCTTCTTTGCATAGGCTAAGATATCTGCATCACTCGCAGAAAGTGAAGAATCCGTAAGCTGAGCATACGGTAAGCTTACTATACTTGCATTTACTGAGTAGCTATCGTCATTACTTCTATTTCTAGCTTGTAACTCAGTAGCGTAAAAAGAGCTTACTATTAGTTTTTGGTATTTCTCGGCTATAAGACCGTTAGTAAACTGTCCTTGAAAAGCAGTCCAGCTGGCCATAGCGTCTGGATTAGAATTGATATCCTCTTTAAGAAAACGTACAAGTCTAGTTTTCTCAAACTGCCCTGTCTCAGGATTCTGAAATGACTGCATTATTTGTGGGTGTGTATTCGCACCTATAGTAAGATCTTCTAATTCTGCAGAGCTAACGTTGATACCTAGTTTTTTATACTCAGGCTCTATCGTCTTAGACTCTACCAGCATATTCCATGCTTGATCTCTATACTGCTTCGTGATACTTTCATCCATCACTAGGCCAGGATTATTTTGCAGTAATTGAGCTTTAATCCCTTCAAAAGTGCCATTATACTCTTCATAGCTCACTGACTCTCCATTGATTTCACCCACTGAGTTCTGATCAGAACCAAATATACTGGTTCCTGAACTAACTAAATCTGTAAGTACAAAGGCTAACATAGCGACACCTATCACTAATAGCAGGCAGCCTGTTTGATTTTGTATTTTCTGTAATACGCTTTGTTCTTCGTTATTGTATTTATTTGGCATCTTTTGGTCGTTAAAAAATAGTGTGCAAATTAAGTTGTTTTGCCCCTAAAAATCAAAGTTAATATATGCAGCAAAGTTTACTGCAAAATATTTCTATACAATCACTCCAACTCAAGACGTATTGTACGTTTGTATACGTTTCTGATTTCCATGTCTTTAATCCTATATTTTATAGTCGTAATACGCTCATCATTCCCCACGTATAGAGTGCCTAAGAGTTGATCCCAACCTCTTTTACTCCCGCTGTAATTCCCGCTGAACGTATAGTTCTTTTTTTTACCATTGGCCTCTACACGTACCCTAATCTTAGACTTATGGGGATGCTCTATATTCAGTAGTACCTGTGCAGAATCACTATTTCTGATTATCGCAAGGGTGTTATTAATGGCTGTAGCAGTAAATACTCCATCAGACAGGGTCTCTTCAGTGATAAGGTTCACTTCCGTCTTTTGATTTAAATCATATGCAGTGTAGACCACAGCAAGCTTATCATTGTGAATATCAATATCTAAATAATCGCCATAAAAAAGTTTCTTTCCAGGCAGTGGAATCACAAATGGAGTAAGCTGCACATTAGACACTTTCCCCCCTGCTATGTATGAGGCTAGGGATATTGTATAAAATGAGTTCGTCGTACTTGACTTGAAATCATAATAGGCCACATATACCTTTCCTGCTAGCTGATCTACTGCTATGTTAGGGAAATACTGATGAGTAGTCGTCTTATCTAAATTTAACTGAATGGCATTGCTCCAGGTATCTCCTCTGTCCCTGCTGTACTTTAGCCATATATCTGCATTCCCGTTTCGCTCATCTGCCCAGCATACATAAAGTATATCCCTACTTATGTCTGAGACTATAAATGGCATGCCATTGGCTCTCACAATATTAGGCATATCCATATCCCAGCCTTCTATCTGCTGAGCTATCACCTTATCCTTACCCCATGAGACTCCTCCGTCTTTACTTTTATCAAAATAGATATTATCATGTCCAGCCCATACTGCATAGATAGTACCAGACGAGTCTACCGCCGTGGTAGCACCTTCTAGTGTGTGATCTCCATCTAGACAGTCACCTACCGTATCAGATATGGTAACTGCTTCTGAAAATGAGTCATTACCTTGCTCTAATCCAGCAAACCGAATGCGTGAAAAGTCATCAGGATCATCACTACCATATGTATCAAACTCTGTCCAAGTCACATATACATTACCCTTTCTTTCTGAATGCTCATCTGAACTAAGCCAAGGTTTGTCTTGCATTTTACCTGGATTATAACCCACACTGAATGATCGCTCTTGCCAAGTATTAACCTTTGAAATCTGCTGAACAACTATTCTATCAAACCAATCGCCATATCCTTTTCCTTCGGTTTTAGATAAATGGGCAAAAAACACATCTGAGTCAGAACAATGTAGTACAGGATCCCCATATACACCTAGCACAGAAGTAGCTTTCTGCGTCTGGATAAGACGAGATTCTACATCATAACTGTAAAAATTATCAATATTAGAAGCGGCATAAACCACCGAGTCATTTACCTTATCAAAACACACGGTAGGTTCATTAGGATTGCCAGATTGGTCTAAGACAGTCTGAGTAATCTGTCCAAAGCTGTGTATAGATGAACTGACCAAAAGGAAAACAAGACTAAAACTAGTGAAAAATAATCGCATAAATATAGTTTCAAAATTAGCATATAAAAGAAAAGGTGCTGATAAAACCATATCAGCACCTTTAGAATAGTATTGACTTATGATAAACTATCTAGTCACTATAATTTTCTTGACCTGTGTTACTTTATCGTTCATAGTGATTGAAACAAAATATGTTCCACCACTTAGTTGACTAATGTCAATTTTAGATGTACTCTTTACTTGATCCTTAGACAGTAACGTCTTACCGTTCATGTCAATAATATCTATACTGATAACCCCTTCGTAATTTACAGCAGATAAATTTAAAGTGCTAGAGGCAGGTTGAGGATAAAGCAATATCGTTGTTTCTAAGTCCTCTGTTCTTAAGGCAACAACAGGACTGTAGCTGAATGAACCGTCGAAATCTACCATTTTTAGTCTATATAGAGTTGATTCTAGGGTTAGTATATCTACTTTTTCATCTATGAAACTGTAAGTGGATATACTTGCACTGTTGCCAGCTGCCAATACACTACCAGCAGTTTTAAATACACCTGCATTATACTTTTGAATTTCAAAATGACTCACATTTACTTCTTGTGATGTCGTCCAATCCAAAGAAACATTTTCATCCTCCCATTGACCCTTAAAAGATAGTAAGTCTAACGGTAGTGGCCCTAGAGTTCCGCTTAGACCTCCGCCGAAACCAGAGAATCCTGAGCTATAGTTTGCTGTTACCGCAAGGTCTGAACCATTATATACGGAGTCTATAGTAGGACTCGTTCCATATTCTGAGTTAGCTATAGTTCCTGAGCTTATGGATGTAGGAGATTTAATCTGGTTGAAATACTTAAGATATTCGCCAGTATTAGTTTTCCAGGCAGTAGCTTCTGATGCAGAGAAGTAAGTGGTGATTTTATATGATCCAGTTGTATTATTAGTTGTAGGGGTAACGGTTAATGTTTTATCAGCTATTTGCTTACTTGAAGCTGTATTTGTACTGAAATTTTGTGTAGATATTCCAGCGTTGTTTATAGTAACAGTAGTGGCACCATAGTTATGCGAGGTCAGATTCTCAATAACCGCAAGTATTTTGCAGTCGGCAGATACGAAAGTTACTGTCTCGTTAGGTCCAAGATTAGAAGTTGCTGTGGCATTAAGAGCTGTCTCAACAGGTAATCCCATTGCATCATTAGTAGGACCTGATAGTGTGAAGTCGTCAAGCATAAATCCATCTAAAAATCCAGTTGCACTGAAACTGCCGTTACTGATATATGTAAATCTAAATCTTACATTGTCATTCCCCGCTAGTGAACTTACAATGTACTGGGTATTCTCATTTGTGGCATTTTCTAAAAACCCTATTTGGTCTGTTTGTAAGGATGCACTAAGACCAGTATTTGCATACCAGTTAGTTCCATTTGCATCAGGAAGGGTTCCTAGTTTTGCCCAACTAGAATCACTATTGATTGAATATTCTACAATTACGCAATACGGTGCATTGCCATAATACTGCTCCATACTCTTTCTAAAACCTAGAGTATATGTGCCTGATGTGGTCATATTGAAACTAGGTGTGTACAAATGACATACGGTAGATTCGTCTGGACAATCGGCATCTAAATCAGTTTTCCAACCATTGGATGATGAATTTAGCGTTACAAGTGCATTACTTGGAGCACCTCTTTCCCAAAGATTCGTCCCAGTTGTAGCTTCACTACCAAAATGCCAGCCATTGCTTTCAAAGTTACCACCATCTGCAACAGCGTAAGGTGTGCCCAGATTTGGAATGACAGTTATGTAATTTGTTTTAGTTTCGGAAATTGACCCATTAATCACTAGTTTAACAGACTTATAACCAGCCTCATTAAAGGTCCATGATGGATTTTGCGTAGTTGCATCTGTTGTGCCGTTATTGTCAAAATCCCACGCCCAAGAAGTAGCTCCAATTGACGCATCAAAGAAGTCTATTTCAGTACACGTATATACCGTTTGCTTGTCAGATTCGAAGTCTGCTGTTATAATTTCAGAAAAAGAAGTAGAGAAAAGTCCTCTACCGTGAGTTGCTGCTATTAATGTAGAATCAGAATTTCTCCATTGAAGCATATCCGTTCTTACATTGGCTAAGCCAACATTAGAAGCTCCCCAAACGGTTGATGAACCATTAACATTATCCGTAGTCCATACACCTAATTCAGTAGCTAAGAAAATACTATCAGACCCAAGTGGGCTAAACATTCCCCAACGAGCTGGGATATCTGGCAAAGTTGCTCCATCTAGAGAAGTCCAAGACGTACCACTATTGGTAGATTCCCATACTGAATTGACTCCATAATTAGAAAATGTTGCTAAAAGATGAGTTGCATCTCCATTCTCTACATCTATACTACTTACATTTCCTGACATTCCGGTTTCGGTAATTTGTGTAGCGGAAGGAGTTCCATTGGCACTATTAATTCGCCATATCTCACCGTCATCTGTCCCAATATATAATCTATTCGCTGTATTAGGATCACAGAATAATGCAGATGGCTCGCCTGTACCAGTAGCACTAAAGGTAACAGTTCCCCAAGTAGTTCCACTTCTAGGATCTGTCCAACGTAGGTATACTCCATTACCATAAGAAGAATATAGAATCTGAGCGTCATTATCATAGTCGGTAGGATTTATAAACTTACCTGCAGAGCTACTGAAATTTACATTTGAGAATGAAGCTCCACTGTTGGTTGATCTCCTATACTGATTAAATGTATATGAAGTAAACTGGTAAGTCGGATCGTCTTGATCAATAAATACAAAACCACCATCTCCACCAGTAACCTCAGTAGTAGCACTAATAGTTGCCGCTGTGAATTTTTGGCTACCGTTATCCTGTGCCCCGGCTAAAAAATAATTTTCACCTGCTGTAGGATGTACAGCACCAGAATAAAACTGGGTTACATTATATCCTGTGGATTGAAAGTCAAATGAAGGGCTTGCTGAAGTACCATTTTCGGTTAAAAACACACCTCCATCATTACCAAATAAAATAGAATCTGAGCTTCCAGGAGCAAAGACAGCAATGTGATGATCTGCGTGTACATACGGTGTACCGCTCCAGTATGCTACTTTCGTAAATGAAGTTCCAGAGTTTGTTGATTTCCATAAATCAAGTCCTCCTGTATATAAATTAGTTTCGTCATTTGGGTCTACACTCAAACCAATGTTGTACCAAGTCTGACCGCTAAAGCTTGTAGGTGGGGAAAGAGTGGTCCAAGAGGTTCCACCATTCGTTGTTCTCAGAAAATTTTGGGCATCGTTAGCAGTTGCATCTTGAGAAAGAGCGTAAACATAGTTACTATTAGACGGAGCGCATGCTATTTCAATTCGCTCTTCACCTGAAGCAGTGTAAACTTGTGTCCACGAAGTTCCTGAATTTGTACTTTTATAAATACCATCTGAATTGAAAATCCCCATGGCCACATAAATATCTCCATTTGAAGCTATTTCAATATCCGCAGCTCGATCTGTTGTTGCATTGATTCCAGAAGATGGAATGGAGTTAGATAGCACGGTAGCCCACGTAGTTCCTCCATTGGTAGATTTTTGAATTCCTCCATCTCGCGTTGCAGCGTAAATATTCCCCGACGCATCAACCACTATTTTTTGAGTATAATTAAATGTAGTACCTGTGGTGCTAGACAATTGAGTCCAATTACTACCACCGTTCGTACTTTTAAAAATCCCGTCTCCTCGCACTGCATCTACATTAAAAAAGCCTTCTCCTGTACCAAAATAGATTGTACTGGTACTTGTAGGGTCATATGCAATACTTGTAACTGCTAGATTTTCAAGAAACTCATCAACAGCATCCCATGAAGTAGTAGTAGCATAAATATCATCCGTTACCCAAAGACCGCCAGCTGCACTGCCAGCAAAGACTCGTTTATTGTTTGCATCATTTGGGTCAAACATAACAGTACGTGTGCGACCAGAGACATTACTAGGGCCTCTTTCTCTCCAAGTAAATCCTGATATTGCAGCTTTACCTTTTAATCCCTGCTGTGCTTTAAGTTGCTTAGTTGCTTCCCAAAGACGTTCGCGAGGAACGTAACCCAACTCTGGGTCTTTGGTCATTTCAAAATTTTGAAGATTGGCTAGATCTGCTCGAGTTTTTTTATCGAGCTTATTTAGGATTTCAGAAATTAGTTCTGCTTTAGGTTTAGCTTGATTTAGCAACAAAAAGAACGAAACGGCAAAGACAAGTGTAAAGGAAGCAAGAAGAAAATGTTTTTTATTCATAAGGTGGAAATGTTTTTTTTTAAAACTGAAATAAAGGCAAAGTAACTAAAGAATAAATGGTTAATTACCTCTGACTTAAAAGCGAAGTTATAAAAAGGGGTTATAGGAATACCGCCTTTTTTGAAAAATATCCAATTATTCTCTATTTGGTTATCAGAATTCGGCTCTTTACATCTACTATCTCTAGGGTTAATCCCTCTTCATAGTTAACCGCTGACACATTTAGTATGTTTGAAGCTGGCAAGGGGTAAATAAATACTCCCGTTTCGCTACTTCATAAGCTCAACTATACCAGAGATGGGTTCACTATTCTTACCTACATGTACAATGTAAAAATAAGTCCCTTCAGGTGCTAGATGTCTATCATCTGGCAGTATGCCATCCCAGCATACTCGTGGGTCTGATGTTTCAAAAAGACGCTCACCCCAGCGATTAAATATCTGTAATTTATAATCTGTACATTCTCGATTTTCTAAGTCAAATTTGAAACAGTCATTCGTCCCGTCACCATTCGGTGTAAATACGTTATATAACTTGATACTCGGCGAAGCATCTTCTAAAATATCTAGCCGCTTACTAACAGTGTCTTCACATAGCGTTCCGGGATTCACATGCAGTGAAATAGTGTATGCGCCAACTGCTCCATAATCATACTCTGGATCTATATCTGTGGATGTGGTACCATCTCCAAAATCCCAAACGTATTCAAACCCATTGGTACTCCTATTCTCTATGCTCATTTTATTCTCACACGCATTGAAACTTACATCAAATGCAGCATTTGCACCAGCTATTACCTCTATCTCTCGCTTGTAGGTGCTTATGATGTTGCACGTGCCACTGTCTATCACTGTAAGTGTGACCATATAGTTACCTGACTCCGTAAATGTATGAAAAGGGTTAAGCAGCGTAGAGGTGTCTCCATCTCCAAAATTCCAAAGAAATGAGTCTCCAAGCACACTGGTACTAGTGAACTGTACACCCAACGGAGCACAGCCAATGGTAGGAGCTGCCACGAAATCAGAAATCACTGCAGATCGTATCTGTAAATCTATTTTAAATGACGCATTGGAGCATCGCACGCTAGGATTAGTCTCAAAGGCAGCACCTGATGTAGTGGGAAAATCACTAATTCCTCTAGTAATAACCGCCAAATCATCGTCAGAAGGGCAGCTGCTGCAGACGCTTTGGTACATGACACCTCGCTTATCAAATCTACTAGTGCCGCCATCTACGTGGTCTGCGGTAGAGTCCCCACCGAAATAGGTAGCATACAATATATTTTTCGCATCTCGACCCAATACTAAGATATAGAAGTCATTATCATCTGTCTTTTTTTGCACGGCATCTGAGGTAGTTTCCATATTATTAGTACTTCCTGAACCTAACGAAGACTTGCTAGACCCCCAACCTGAAAAATAAATATGGCCGCATACATCTACTAAAAAAGCACTTGGCGCTAGATTGGGAGTTTTATCTGTATTGCCAAATGTAGTAACAAAATCTTGAGTCTGTAATAACGTATCTATTCTAAACAAAAATTGGCCTTTGTTGCTCTCTCCATATACATTTGGTGTTTTTGTAATTGCTCCAGCTGTTTGTCCTGTCGCATATATCCTCCCTTCTACATCGCGATCTATAAAATAGATTTGGTCGTAGTTTTCTGTTCCCCAATAACTCAATCTCTTGAGTTGCTTATTTTTTTTGCTAAGTATAGCTAATACGCCGTCTACTCCGCCAATATGCAAAGGACCTATTGATGTATCGGTAGCTGGCAAATCTGTACTTGTAGTTCCACCGCCTATATAAATGTTGTCTCCTTGGTCTAATTTTATACTATAAAATGCGTCACTACCATTTCCTCCTAAGAATGTACCCCACTCTAACTTTTTCAGATTAGAAGAAAGTTCAAAAAGGTAACCGTCATATGCTGAAGCCTTTACAGACTGAATTGCATTTATAATAGGTATGTCATCAGAAAAAGTAGTCGTTGCCACAAAAATATGATTGTCATCATCGGTGATTATATCTCCTCTGAAATCGTCTGCATAGAAATTTTGCAAATCTGCGTTTTGATTCAGTCCATCATCCATACTGCCCCCTATATAGGTGCTGCCGAGCAGAGAAGCACCGTCTTCACTTAGCTTAGCTACGTATATATCTGCACCGCCTCCTAGCGTATTATCATAGCTCAAACTGTCTACAGGGAAATTAGTAGAATATGTAGTCCCTAAAATAATCAAATCGTCATTTCGATCTACTACTAAACTATGCGGATACTCATTGTGACTCCCACCTAGATATGAAGCCCAAAGTAGTCTGGTACCTGCACTATCATATTTAGATATGGATACATCGCAAGGAAAACCTCCACTACCACCATTATAATTAACATCAAAGGCACCTGATGTGACGGGGTACGTCTCATTTAATCCAGGTATCACCTTTACCATTCCTCCCGCATATAGATTTGCTTTACTATCAAAAGTAGCCGTGTACCCAAAATTATCTCCTGTAGAACCCGAGTAAGTTGAGAAAATAAGTTCGGGATCTATAATGAGGGGGTAGTTTGGATTGATGCTGCTCAGTACTTCATATCCTAAAACGCTGTCTATTAATACATAACGAGCATTTAGTTCCACTACTGCGTCACCTATCTCTTGGTATACATAGAGGTGATTATCTGTGATATTACCTGCTGATGTGTATATTATTATTTTGCCGTTTTCTAGACTTATACTGTTAGCTCCTTCTATAGATACTTGTATTTTGGCTAGTTTCTCTGGTGTTGGGTTTTGTATTACCCACTGATATTTTAAACCGCCTTGTCCTACTATCTCCAGGTCTACATCTGGATATACATTTTCATACTTGACCTGTACGGATGGGTGCAGCTCACTTGCCCACTTGGTCTGGTCATTGCCCAGATAATAGTTATAATAGTGCTTTTGAAGGTGTGCTGACTGCAATTGAGGTGCATACTCCATTCCTAAAAAATGCATACGAACACTGTGCATTCTGGGTATCTCGTCATTCGTCTTTGTTGGGTTATCATGTTGCCACTTGCTTATCCTGTTATAGTCTTTTGGATGGACAAGCAAGTAGTGCAGAGCATCACTTTCTAGCAACAAGTTGCCAAACGGGATGTCCGTTTTATACCGTATAGCTGGGTGCCACTGCCCAGCATTAGGTACGAACTCATACATAGGCTTTAGTATGCTATCCCTTCGGATGGGCTCATGAGCTATGCACATTGTAGCACATAGCAGTATGAAAATCACCAATCCCTTTTTTATCATTCGATAACAAAAATAAACGTCCAATTCTACAAAAGACCATTAATACCAATAATAAGTTGCCCCATTTTGGAGTAAATAACGGTAATCTGACTATCCTAAAATTATATTCGCACTCATTTTTAGAGTAATGGAGTTAAACGAACAACAAATTCAACG
>TARA_B110000090_G_scaffold41832_1_pt1 | contig 12548 bp, 9 predicted proteins | sample TARA_B110000090 | Tara Oceans TARA_B110000090 (sample SAMEA4397239) | marine metagenome | biome: Polar Biome; feature: [SRF] surface water layer (ENVO:00010504); material: water (ENVO:00002006), including particulate matter (ENVO:01000060) such as... | depth 5 m
ATATTCCTTTATTTATCCCATAGGTTTTCCATTTCTTCGAGTGTTTTTCCTTTTGTTTCAGGAATCATTTTCCATACAAAAATGGCAGAAATTATACTCATTACTCCATAAAACAAATATGTTCCACCACTACTAAATTCCATCATAGGAGGGTAAGTAGATGAAATAAAAAAGTTTGCTGCCCACTGTGCCGCAACCGCAATTGCAACTGCCTGACTTCTAATTTTATTTGGAAATATTTCTGAAATAAGTACCCAACAAATTGGCCCCCAACTCATCATAAATGAAGCTGTATAAATAATAATAAATACTAGCGTAGCGATACCTATGATATCAAAAAATGCCAATGTTGAAATAGCAATCATACCAATTGCCATACCAATTGAACCTGTAATTAACAATGGTTTTCTTCCCCATTTATCTACGGTCATAATGGCTACTACCGTAAATACAACATTAACTAACCCCATTATAATGGTTTGCATCATAGAGGCATCTTTTGCGGCTCCCATACTTTCAAAAATACGAGGTGCGTAATATAAAGCTACGTTAATACCTACAAATTGCTGAAAAACAGAAAGTAAAATACCTACTATAATAACAATTTTACCGTATGAAAATAATTTAGCTTTAGAGGTTTCAACAGTGCTTTTTATCTCATTAAGAATTTGTTTTGCTTTTTCAATTCCATTAATACGAGAAAGTATTGATAAAGCTTTGTCATCTTCATGCTGTAATGCCAAATACCTTGGTGTTTCAGGCATGAAAAACATTAGAAATGCAAATACTGATGCTGGAATTGCTTCAGATAAAAACATTCTTCTCCACCCTGTTTCATTTATCCACTCTATGGTTTGACCATCTGCAATTCCCCAGTTTACAAAGTAAACAACCAGCATACCGAAAATAATTGCAAATTGATATAAAGAAACAAGTCTTCCTCTAATTTCCGCAGGGGCAATTTCTCCAATATACATTGGACAAACAGCTGATGCTAAACCAACACCAATACCTCCTAAAACACGATAAAAATTAAATGTCCACAATAACCCCATTGACGGAACACCTTTTTCAAATAATAAAAACTCTGGATTTCCAGAGCCTAAAGCTGATAAAAAGAATAAAATACCTGCAAGAATCAATGCTTTTTTTCTTCCAAATTTAGAAGAAACAATACCTGATATTGCTCCACCAATAATACATCCTATTAAGGCTGATGAAACGGTTATACCATGTAATAAAGAGCTTAACCCTAAAGGTTCAATTAAAAACGATTGGATTGATTTTTCTGCACCTGATATTACAGCAGTATCATAACCAAATAACAAACCACCTAAAGTTGCTACAAAAGTTATAATGTAAATAAATGATTTATTATGGCTCATAATTAAATATTTTGGTTAATGATATTCTCAAACAATTCTTGTTTACCACTATATAATGAAAGTTCTCCATTTTCTTGTGCAATTTTATATAAATCTTGTATCGTTAATTCTCCGTTTTCAAAATCTTTTCCTTTTCCAGTATCAAATGAACTGTAACGCTCAGTTCTTAATTTATCATAAGGAGATGACGTCATAATTTTATCAGCGATTAATAGTGCCCTTGCAAAGGTATCTGCACCACCAATATGGGCGTGGAATACATCGTCCATATCTGTGGAGTTTCGTCTTATTTTGGCATCAAAATTTACGCCTCCACCCTGCAACCCTCCAGCTTTAAGAAATACCAACATAGCTTCGGTTGTTTCTTGAATGTTATTCGGGAATTGATCGGTATCCCATCCATTTTGGTAATCTCCACGGTTAGCATCCAAGCTTCCCAACATACCCGCTTTGGCCGACACTTCCAGTTCATGTTGAAAAGTATGTTGTGCCAGCGTGGCATGGTTGACTTCGATATTAAGTTTGAAATCCTTGTCAAGTCCATATTCCCTTAAGAAGCCAATGGCTGTTGCAGCATCAAAATCGTATTGGTGCTTCATAGGTTCCATAGGTTTAGGTTCTATAAAGAAGTTTCCTTTAAATCCTTGAGAACGTGCATAATCCCTGCACATGGCCAAAAACTGACCCAAATGGTCCAATTCTCTACCCATATCCGTATTCAACAAGGACATGTAACCTTCTCTTCCCCCCCAAAACACGTAATTTTCACCATTTAAGGCCATGGTTGCATCCAATGCCAATTTGATCTGTCCACCTGCACGTGCAACCACCTTAAAGTCTGGGTTTGTGGCGGCACCATTCATGTAGCGTGGATTGGAAAAACAGTTTGCTGTTCCCCATAATAATTTAACACCACTCTCAGCTTGCTTCCCTTTTATATAATCGGTAATTGTAGCCAATCTTTGTTCAGACTCGGCAAATGTTGCACCTTCTTGAACTAAATCATAATCGTGAAAACAGAAATAATCAAAACCCATTTTACTGATGAATTCAAAGGCAGCATCTGCTTTATCCTTCGCAGCTTGGATGGGGTCTCGGGATTGGTCCCATGGAAAATTTTGTGTACCAGGCCCAAAAGGATCTCCTCCTTGTCCGCAGAAGGTATGCCAATAGGCAATGGCAAATCTAAAATGATCTCGCATCGTTTTTCCCGCTACTATTTGTTCAGGGTTGTAATATTTAAACGCCAAGGGATTATCGGACGTTTTACCTTCAAATTTAATTGCATCAATGCCTTTAAAATATTCTTTGTTTCCTAAAACTGCCATTTTTGTATTATTTTATATTTATTTATTGTATTTATTTTCTAAATCTTGTTTCCATATTTCATAAAACTCTGAAAATACTTTTTTATCGTTTGATGGGTAAAATGTTATAATATGTTCATTATCAGAGAATGCTTCATCAAAGGTTTTAAAATCGCCTGCACTTATTCCTGCTGCTCGTGCAGCACCAACCGCTCCAGTGGTATCAATGATATTAATATCGGTATCAACTAATGTTGCAATAGTGGTTGAAAAAATTTTTGATCGAAATAAATTATCGTTTCCAGCTCTAATAGCGGATAAATTCACACCATCATTTTTTAAAATATCGATACCATATACAAATGAAAATGCAATACCTTCTAGTGCGGCTCTAAATAAGTGCTGCTTTTTATGTTGATTAAAATTTAGGTTTGAAATTTGTGCCCCACTATTTTTATTATTCAACATTCGTTCTGCCCCGTTACCAAATGGAATAATTCTTAAACCGTCAGAGCCAACAGGAACAGCTTCTGCCAAACTATTCATATCATTATAAGAATCTGAGGTAATTGCAATATTTTGCTTCATCCAGCTATACTGTATTCCAGCTCCATTTATATTTAACAATTTTCCTATTCTAGGATTTTCGTTTGTATAATTTACATGGGCAAAATTATTAATCCTTAAACTCTCTTTTGTATTCGTATCATCAGTTATGGCATACACCACACCCGATGTTCCTCCAGTTGCCGCAATTTCGCCTGGCTGAAATGCATTTAAAGACAAAGCATTGTTTGGCTGATCTCCAGCTCGGTATAATACCGGAATTCCCATTGGTAAGCCAATTTCGTCAGAAGCTTTTTTAGTTACCAGTCCTTGATTAGAAAATGTTGGTACAATGGTTGGAATTAAATCGGTACTAATTCCCATATAATCAAATAACCAATTTGCTGGTTTGTTCTGTTTAAAATCCCACATAATTCCTTCTGAAAGTCCAGAAATTGTAGTTGTGGCTTCACCAGTTAATCTCATTGCAATAAAATCTCCTGGCAACATAAATTTATCTACTTTATCAAATATTTCAGGTTGATTGTCTTTAACCCATTTTAACTTTGAAAGGGTAAAATTACCTGGTGAATTCAATAAGTTTGCAACACATTTATTTTCTCCAATTCCTTTAAAAACTTGATTTCCTATCTCAACAGCTCTACTATCACACCAAATAATGGATGGTCTTAACACTTCTTGATTTTTATCTACAACTACCAATCCATGCATTTGGTAGGAAATACCAATTCCTTTTATTTTATTTGGTGAAGCACCTGTTTGTGCCAATAGCTTTTGGGTTACTTTACAAATATTTTTCCACCATAAATTGGGGGCTTGCTCTGCCCATCCAATTTGATCAGCAATTATGAGCATTTCTTGTTCTGGATACTGCGTAATTCCAATTGATTTCCCAGTATCTGCCTCTATCAAAGCTGCTTTAACTGAGGAACTTCCTAAATCAAACCCTATGTAATACATCTACTTTCAGTTTTTTAATATTGGTTGTCTTCACTCATAAACAACAATTTTTATTGTTAAATGCCTTCATCTACTAAATACAATATCGATTCATAATTCACATTGACAGGTTCAGACATAAACATTTCACAGGTTTTAGTAGACGATTAATAGCCTTCGGTTATTCTTTGGAAATAAATTTCTTTTGCTCCGGATGCTTTCAATTTGTTATATAGCTTTTCGGACTCATTAATTGACACGGTTTTATCATTACCGCCATGATAAATATAAAACGGAATACAAGAGCCGTCAGCATAACCCTGATCATCTGTAAATATCAGGACAATATTGGGAAGCAGGTTGTCTTTCTTTACAAATGATAGTTTTTCAACATTGCCCTGAGCATTAATTCCAATTGAACAAAGAACCAATAAAAATAGAATGCTGATTTTCTTAATATATATCATAATTTTTATTTTTATCTTTTGTGATTAATCTTCAACATATTTGAAATATCCTCTTCATTTTGTTAAAACACCCAACCATTGTATAAACTAGTGATTTTTGCTTGGCATGTGATCAAATGCCTGCATTTCCGTTTCCTGCCCTTTATCACCGCATTCATCCATCCATTTCAACAATTTTTTTCGCAAATCCTTTTTGATGGTGGAAAATGCGTAATCATCAGCAAGATTATTTTGACACCACTTATCTTTGTTTATATCGTACAACTCCTCCCTGGGGCGATTTTTAAATTTGGTCAGTAACTCGTTAGCCCTTATGTCTGTCTTTGCTTCTTTTACCCATGATAAATACCACTCGCTTGGCTTATTACTGTTCGTAATAATATTTTTAAATTCAGCTTCCGGAGTCAAATTCCAGATATACCGGTATTTTTCATTTACAATCGCCCTGATACCATAATATTCACTTCCTTTAGCGATTCCACGGGTTGTTTGAAGACTATAGGCATAGTCTTTTATTTTCTTTGCCTTTTTTGTGAATAAAGGAACCAGGCTCTTCCCATCTAACCCCTCAACTTCATTCCCGCCTGCTAGATCGATAAATGTGGGAAGCAAATCGGTATATTCAACGATGGCATCCGATACTGATCCCGGATCAATCAGACCAGGCATTCGGGCAATAAGCGCAGATTTAACCCCTGCTTCATAACAGGTCCACTTTGCAAAAGGAAATTGGTTTCCCTGCTCGCTGGCAAATATGACAAGTGTATTATCGTCAAAACCGTATTTTTTTAACAGTTCCATAGTTTGCCCTACCTGACCATCCAGGTAGTTGATTTCAGCCAGATAACTACAAAATGCCTGACGAGTTTCTTTGGTATCTACGTAATTTGGAGGAAGTGTTATTGTTTGAGGATCAAAAAGGCTCACATCGCCTTTATCCCAGGGAGCATGGGGTTCACGAGAGTTAAGCATCAGAGCAAAAGGTTCTTGTGTTTCTTTAACATTCTTTAGAAATCCGTCAATCAAATCAAAGTCTAAATTTCGCTTTTCACTGAGGTATTCAAATGGGAAAACCTCGTCAGGACCAATATGTCTTTTTCCAGAATGAGCCACCCTGTATCCCAATGGTTTGAGATAATGAACGATACTTTGTGTACCCACAGCAGCATTAGTATGATTGGGATAAGCACCTGATTTCACAGGATAGAGTCCGGTTAAAATATTATGCCTGGTAGGGGAGCACATGGGTGCAGACTGGTAGCATTTGTTAAATTTAATCCCCTCTGCTGCCAACTTATCAATATTCGGAGTTTTTGAATCCGCACTACCGTAACTACCAATATCCCATAGTGTGGAATCGTCAGCAAGAATAAAGACAATATTTGGTTTTTGTACTTTTGCTTCCCTATTGTTTTTACAAGCTGAAAAAATCAACACAAAAATTATAAGAAAGTAGAATTTTGATTTCGTATTGTGAAAAGCAGTTATCTTCATTTTCATCGCTGGGTTTTTTTTAATTAGTTAGATATTTTTCAATCACTTCAGTTACTTTTGTTAAATTTTCAATAAAATGCCTTTTGCCCCCTCGTCTGGACTGTGTGACCACAATGTTATGTTCCAGGTCCACCCAGAAAATGGTAGAGGTGGCAGAGCCATGGCCGATGATGTCCTTACTCAACAGAGAATGGTCCTCCCCTGTCTTTTTATCTCTCACTTTATTGCTTTTAATATTAAACCCGATGCCCCATATCATATCAACCCCTGGATAAAATTCACTCAAATCTGTTGGAATCAATTTTTCATAGGTCTCTTCCGAAAAGAATTGCTTGTCTCCATACGTTCCTTTATTGAGGATTAACTGCGCCACCTTGGCAAGATCAAATGCTGTGCTGTTACAACTAAACCCAAGATCTAAATCGTGAATCGTATTGTTCATTTCCAGGGGATCATAGAGGTATTCTTGAAATAGTCTGAAAATACTTTTGCCGGTGACCACTTCCATCACTTTTCCTGCCAGGTCATAGCCCATACCATTATAGCTGTGTTTCATACCTACAGTATCATCTTTGATCACCAGGGCCAGCGTATTTTCCAGCCAAGGGTTGTGAACACCATCGAATAACCCGTGGCCGTAAAAGCCATTGGTGTGGGTAAAACAATGCCTTAAAGTAACTGCAGTTGGGCCCGTGAGTGGGAAATCAGGCAGGTACTTGCCCACGGGATCATCTATGCCAATGATTCCCTGATCTACAAACTGGGCAAATAGCATTCCTGTCAGCAACTTGGTAACCGATGCTATTTCGGTTGGTGTTTCCGTGGTAAACTTTCCATAATCATCTTCGCCGAAACTCTCTTTGAAAATAATATCGCCATCTTTTGCAAGCAGCATATCGAATGGTGCACCCTCATCCACTATCCATTCATTGCAAGCTTGTTCTAATTCTGATGTTAGGTCCTTATATTTTTTAGCTTGGGCGTCAGATAGTTTTTTGAGAACAGGGGCTTTTTTTCCTGTAATAGCTGGAAGTTTTAATTTCGGATAATTGTTTTCAACACCAAGAATCTTTTGTTTCAGTTGTGCGTGATAATCTCCATCGACAATCAGGGGTGTGTTTAGCGGGCCTGGTTGAAGCTGTTTCTTATTCATCTGATCAACAAAAGCCAATAACACTGAAACCTCCTTTGTCATCGACATTGAATTAAGTATGTTAAGTATGTCAAAACCCGCATAATCACCAATAGCCTGTTGGTGTGCATTCCATGTGCTTTCCGATATACCATTTCCCGGAATATAGTTTAACCTGGCATTCAGTCTTTGCAATCCGCCTTTCCAATCTTCGGAACAGAACAGGGTTGCAGATTTTTTTAGCGTAATTCCATTTTTCCCTACAACTTTTGCATAATAGGCATATCTCCCTGGTTTTTTTGGATATAGCACTTCTGCCAGATCGCTATCAAACCATCTTGTAGAAATACTATAACCGCCTCCTAGGTACTTCCTTACCAATCCCGGTTTATCGAAGGCTAATTCAGGAAATCTTCCAAGACGAAATCTAGGGTCTACTCCTAATTGTGGCTCCAGGTTACTGTTTAAAAATTGTAGGAATTCACTTTTTTCATTTATATTATAATGATATTCATTGGCTTTCTCTTCTTCCAGTACCTTAACCGACAAGTCCCAGTTCCAGGCACGATTGGGTACTTTTATTACAACATTGTTTTCCCCTTGTTTAAGAGTAGCATAAAAATTATCTCCACCTCCAAAACCAGTATGAACATTTACACCATTTATGTAAACCTTAGCCCCATCGGCCGCTGAAATAATGAATAATGCTTTTGATACCTCTGGCGTTGATATTTTAAAATGTGCATACGCAAGGGCAACAGCACTATCGCCCAGAACCTCATTAAAATTTATAGCATTGTTACTTCCGACTTTAGCTACTACAGTCCCGATCTTGTTAGTGCCGGTTCCAAAAAGATTTTCATTTTCAATTAACTCTATTTCCAATAAATTGATATAATCACCTGGTTTTAAACCATTCTGATGGAAAGGACCTCCAATGAGAAACTCCTTCACATAAGAATTTGAGGACAGCTGGTGTACAGACTGTGCGTTTGACTGATGAAGACACAATACGCTCGTGAATAATAATAATAATAATAATAAATTTTTCATCTCTTTAATTTATTTTATAGTTCTACAATCATTTAAACTAATTGTCGTTGTGTAATCCAAACCCCAAATATTAATTTTGTGGGTTCAACTAATAACAATTAGTCAACTTTAAGGGTATAGGTCAGTTGTTTCCATCTGTTCTTTTTTCATATCTCTACCAATCGGCCGCACTTCTAACTTTAACGAAGTATCAAATTTCTTGAGCGCCTTTTTCAGTTCTTCAGCAACTTCAGGATATTTTTTGATTACATTATTATTTTCTGCAATGTCTTCATTCAAATTATATAATGCCGCGGGTTGTTTAAAAGACGCAGTCTTGCCGTTTTTACCATCTTTACCCGGCTCTATTACCATACCATATTTTATGGGAAGTATATATTTCCAGGCTCCTTTTCGAATAGCTTTTATCTCTTCGTTGGAGTAATAATAAAAGTACCGATTGTCCAGCTCTGGCAATTGTTTTCCGTGGAGGATTGGCAATATACTTTGGCCATCAATCTTTAAAGCGGGTAAGTCTGCTCCGGTCATTTCACAAATTGTTGGCAATATATCCATGCTGGTAACCAGTTTGTCGCAAACCTCACCTTTTGGGATAACATCTGGCCATGACATTATTGCTGGTACTCTAAAACCACCTTCGAAGACATCAAACTTCCCTCCTCGCAAAGAACCTGCGCTGCCTCCATGATTACCAAACGAAAGCCATGGGCCATTATCAGAAGTAAATATCACCAAGGTATTATCCAGGATCCCGCCTTCCTTCAGTGCTTCAACAATCTCACCGACCGACCAGTCGATTTCTTCGATAACATCACCGTACAAACCACCTTCGGATTTTCCTTTAAAATTTTCGGATACATCTATTGGAATATGTGGCATGGTATGCGCCAAATAAACAAAAAACGGAGATTTCCTGGCCTGCTCATTTATAAAATCCACACAAAATTCTGTGTACCTTTTTGTTAGCAACGATTGGTTTGGCTCAATTTCCAAAACCTCATTTTCTTTCAACAATGGAAGTTTGCCCCTACTCATATCGTTGGAATAGGGCAGTCCAAAATAAGTGTCAAAACCATGCTGGCGCGGCAGGAACATCTCCTTATCCCCCAAGTGCCATTTACCGGCCATGGCTGTTACATATCCTTTTTCTTTCAAGAGTTCGGCGATGGTCTCCTCCCTTGGGTTAAGTCCTGTGTCCCCTGGATTGTATCCGCCCCAACTTTTCCCTGCGGGGAAAAGTACCTTCGGTAAACCAATACGATTGGGATAGCACCCAGTTAACAAAGCTGCACGAGAAGGGGTACATACCGAGGCCGCTACATGAAAGTCGGTAAATTTCATCCCGTTATCGGCCAACTTATCGATATTTGGGGTAGAAATTGTTTCCGAGCCAAAACAACCTACATCGGCATACCCCTGGTCATCGGTAAAAATCAAAACTATATTGGGTAATTTATTCTTTGATGGTTTCTTTTTCGTCTGGCAAGAGGAAAAAACAAACACCATTATTGCTAGTACCAGCATACTATTAATTGATTTCAGTTGCATTTTATTTCGTTTTAATTAAAGTTGTTCTATTATTTTCGAGTTTTGTTATGATAAAAGCCTCTATACTCCCATACTTTGTTTCCGGGTGATCGGCAGACTTTACTTCACATTCCAATCCCAGGTTTCTCATGGCTTCCTGAAGCTTAAGACCGAGTTTGACGTGGTGAACCCATTGAATTCCCGGTGTGTCTTTATCAACCGGGAAATCGCCCTTACCATAAGCCATATAAACAGGAACGTCGTCTTTTGTAAGATGGGTAATAGGAGAGGCTTCTTTCATTAGTCTTCTGACACGTTTTGAGTTCCATTCTGAATCCTCCTTGACACCATAAAAAGGATATAGCGACTCATGGGCTTTTAAATCGGGAATACCAAACCATTCTCTGAAGGTGTGCAGATCGTAGGTAGATTGAGCTATAGCAGTAGCAACAGCGGTAATTCGGGTGGATTGGCGTGAGATGGGATCATCACTACCCGGATCAGCCAGATCTTCATGGAATCCCAGCCAGAGAGAAATTCCTCCACCTGCAGACCCACCGTAGCAGGCTACCTTGTCCGGATTCAAATTCCATTCTTTGGCCCGGCTTCTGATTGTCTGCAGGCATCGGGCAGCATCTTCCATCATGATTGGATAGGTCCCGTTATCTGATAGTCGATAGTTTATGGCAGCGACAGCAAAACCCGCTTCAAGGAACTGTTTGATAGAACTCTGCCTGATATTTTTCTTGTCCCCATTCTTGAATCCACCTCCATGGATTTGTATAACCAGAGGTGCAGGTTCGTCAGTATTTGAAGGGAGCCAGATATCGAAAGCCTGTTGTTCATGAGTCCCGTAGCTAAGGTTGGCAAAAGTGGGGACCTGTTTCTCAAGCTGATTATCTCTTTGAGAAAACAAAGTATTTGACATAATAATCAATCCAATAAGGAGCAAAATTTTATTCATTTCTATTTGTTTTAATATTAATAATCTTGTTTATTATTTTCGCGAACTCCGAATTGCGCTCTCCAACCTTTTGGTTAAAGCCGCAATTTAGTTCAATGAAAATTCGCTGTCATCAACCACTACCGATTTGTCATCGTGCAAGTATCTGTCAAAAAAGTTTAGCATTTGTTGCGTAATACGTTCATCGCTAAAAACATGACCGCCATCGGTAATTTTTAAAAAATAAATTTCTTTTGCGCCTTTTTTAGTTAGTTTGTCATACAATTCTTCTGATTGTTTTACACTGACCGCTTTATCCTTTACACCATGATAAATAAAAAACGGAATACAAGAACCATCGGCATGGGTAATTGGAGATGCCAGCTTTACAGCTTCCATATCATTGTTAAAAAAAGATTTAAATAGTGGAGAATTTTTGTACTCTTCTTCTACGGACATAAGGCTTTCAAAATCTGTAGGGCCATCGGCATCAACGGCACAAGCTACGGAGCCATTTTCTTTTTTATAATACCCTACATCTCCTTCAAGTGCTTTTGATGCAGAAGTGAGACCAATCATTGCAGCCAAGTGCCCCCCGGCAGAGTGACCCCAAACACCAATCTTATTCTTATCAATACCATATTTTTTAGCATTTGCCTTTAGGTACCGGATGGCCGCTTTACAGTCGTAAACAATTTCTAAAATAGTAGCCTCATTTACAAAGCGATAATTAATTGCTACACCAATGTATCGTCCTGTCCTGATAAAAGGCATTACATGTCCGGCGAAATCTTTGCTTTGTCTTGCCCAACCGCCGCCATGTATATAAACCACTACCGGCAATTTTTCAGAAACTCTGTTGTGTGGGATATAAATATCTAATGCCTGTCGGATATTGCCATTTCCGGCATAATCCAGGTTTCTGTTCATATCGTATGTAAACTCATTGGCATAATCCAGTTTTTGCCCCAATAAAGCAATTGAGTAAAAACAAATCAGTATTGTAAGTATTTTTTTCATGATTACCATCTTTATTTTTTTTGTTGTGGAGTAACAGATAATTCCGAGACTTCGATTTGTATATCTTGTTTTAGCAGGTGTTTTTTATAGAAATCTTCTATTGCAGAACTAACTGATTTACTGACTTTAGGGTCAAATTGTAGATTTCTTTTGCTACCATTGGTGATTTTTTGATAATAGATATCTTTAAATTGTGCTTCTTTCAGCGCATTATATAATAAATCAGTTTGAGCCATTGGTACTTTTTCTTCAGCATCACCCTGATACAGATATATGGGAAATTGTGTTGCATTAGTAACCCAATTGATTGGTGATGCTTCGCTAGCTTCTTTTTTTAATTTGTCGACTGTCCCTCCAAGCAGAGTTTCAACCTCCTTTCCACCAAGCTCTTCTAAATTGGTAGGCGCAAAGCCACTTACTATACAATTTATTTTACTATTCTCATTCAAGTAGTTTCCTACATCACCCTCCAATGATTTATCATTACTTGTCAAGGCTAACATTAATGCCAGATGGCCTCCCGAAAGTTCACCTTCTACCGCTATTTTGTCTTTATCAAATCCAAACCTGTCGGCATTTGCCTTAATCCACCGGATGGCCGCTTTACAATCGTACAATTGAGCTGGCCACTGTGCTTCTGTACTTAAGCGATAATTAATTTTTACACAGGCATAATTACCATCAAGTAAGTAAGATAGAAAGGGACTGTCTCCT
>TARA_B110000090_G_scaffold61290_1_pt1 | contig 12447 bp, 7 predicted proteins | sample TARA_B110000090 | Tara Oceans TARA_B110000090 (sample SAMEA4397239) | marine metagenome | biome: Polar Biome; feature: [SRF] surface water layer (ENVO:00010504); material: water (ENVO:00002006), including particulate matter (ENVO:01000060) such as... | depth 5 m
TCAAAGAAGAAAAACTGCTCAAATGCAGCCCCTAACTTTTCCATACTACGGATAGTAGCATCCATAGTGGTAAGGTTAAGTGAATTTCTATTGTGATGCCAGTCTCCACAGAAAATGCCAGTCTCGCAACCGGCAGCTTGTGCTTGTTCTATATACCAATCAATAAAGTCTTCACAATCTTGGTTATGTACCTTACTATTGCCTTTTAATCCAAAATGGATGTCTGTAAAGACAGCTGCTTTCTTAAACACGAATAGTTCTCCATATTAATACTCAATATTAATTAACTTTTATAATACTATCTTTTACAGCAGATGTCAAGTGTTTTTGGCTGCTTGTTCTGCTTGCTCGCGCTTCATAGCTGCATCCCACTCTGCGTTATGCTGTCTAGTATAACTAGGATTCATATCGTTCATTTCTAAGATGTCGTCTCTGATGTTTTGATTACGTTTTTCAAGGTTAATAACTCTGACAAACGAATTGGTAACGGCGGCTGTGTAATAAGCGAATGGATTGTCGGACTTTGATTCATCAAACTGTAAACCAATTTGTGATAGTTGTAGTATTGCTTGTCCTCGCATTTCATCGTTGTATGTATATCCACGTACATTTCCCCTAGTTGCATAACGTTCACATAATTTCATCCACATACGAGCAAGATTGTCAGATGCTCTAGCGTGTTTCATACTAAAGTGGCCGTTGTCCATACCACCATCCCAGTGACTTTTACCTACAATAACTAACTCGCCTTCGTCATTAAATTTGTAATGGTTAAAGGGAGGAAAATTTAGTTTTACTCTAGTGTCTGCTACAGTCTTTGGGTTCTTTTTGCGTCCTGGCTCTTCTGGAATGTGATCAAACGTCATAATACGAAAGATTAGTTCTTCTTTTGTAATTTTTTTGTAATCTACTTGACATTCTGCTTGTTTTACCTTTTCACCAGCAAGTTTACGTGCATCAAAGTCAGCTAATGTTAGCCGTTTTGCTTTGTTACGCTTTGCCTCTGCAATAGTGCGAATGTTTATTTTGTCAATATCAAGTAAAATGATATCATACTGGTTGTATTCGGGTTCAATAAAACTACAAAATCTAGTCTTTGACTTATGAATTTCTTTTAACATATCTTTATTATTAAGATAATTTACTTTTCTCATTGATTTCTCCTGGTTATTACTCTATTATAAACTACGTACATAATTTTGTCAACTAAATACTTGTAGGAGATTACCATTATGTTAAAACCAAATTTAAAAAGTATTGTACAATCTAATGTTAAAAACTTGGCAGGTGATTTAGAAAATAAAGCTAAAGGGTTAAAAAGCAATCTTATTAACTCCGCAGTTGATAGTCTTGGACTAGGATCTGCTGGGGGATTACTAAAAGCACTTTTAGGCGGACCAAGTTCACAACCACAATTAAAAACAATGGTCAATGCTGGTTCTGCCCAAGAATCAAATGACTGGCGTGTTAAGCTAAGTCTCCCGGGCACCTTTAGTAAAGATGTTCCTAAAATTTTAGAGCCTCTAGTAGAGACAAACGGTTTAGTTTTTCCATACACTCCTACAATATTAATTCAACACACTGCTAATTATGATGCATTGTCTCCTACACATAGTAATTATCCTTTTCCGCAATACCAGAGCAGCCAAATTGAAGATTTAGTAATTACAGGAGACTTTTTCTGTGAAAATGCAAAAGATGCACAGTATTGGGTTGCGATGGTACATTACCTAAGAAGTGTAACAAAAATGAATTATGGTACTGACGGCGATGCCGGAGCTCCTCCCCCAATTGTAAAACTAACTGGATATGGAGATTTTGTATTTCCTAATGTGCCTGTAGTAATACGAAATTTTACAGTTGATTTACCTGCAGATGTAGATTATATTAAAACAAAAATTACTGATGACGTGAGCGTTAGCGACGGTACTGTAAACGTTGAAACTGCTGGCAATGCTGGATGGGCACCAGCACAGAGTCAAGTATCAATTACAGTTACACCAATATACTCAAGAGCCAAAGTATCGCAGTTTAGTTTAAATTCTTTTGTTAAGGGCGACTATTTAGGTGGTAGCGGCAACGGTGGAGGATTTATCTAATGGCATCATACGGATCACAAAGCCCTTGGGCTAAAACAACAATAAAAAATAATCAATACCTAGATGTACTAACAATTAGACCAGTACCAAAACAAGACGACGATGTACTCTATGAAGTACAGCCTCAATTTACACACAGGCCCGATTTATTAGCATATTCAGTTTACGGAACATCAAAACTTTGGTGGGTATTTGCACAAAGAAATATGGATATTTTAAAAGATCCAGTGTTTGACTTAGTGCCTGGAGTAAAAATATACTTACCAAAACAAAATCAATTACAAAAGTTTTTAGGATATTAATTAAATGGCTAGTAGATTACAAATACCAGGAGCATTGGCTGATTATGCATCAAGACCTGCAACTGATGGATATCTTGGGTTAGAACAGAGTGTAAAAGCTGGCCTTAGTAATACTGTTAAGGTTATTGACAAAGCTAAAGATTCAGTTGAAGAAGCAAAGGCTTCAGCATCTGAATTAGTAGAAGAAGTTGCCCCAGTCTCAAAGGAAGATGCATTACCTCAGACAGATAATATTACTCCTAACTCAGTAGTCGGAGCCACTGAAAATGTATTAAAAAGATTTGCAAGTTTTAACTATAATATAACTCTTGCGTGTTTATCTACTAACGAACTAAATTTTCCTGAAAGCACATATAGAAATGGCGGAACACCAGAAGTAACTGTAATACGCTCCGGAGGCCAAGGTGCTAATACGACTAAGGCACTTATTGCCGATGAAACAAGTACAGCTAAATTAGAATATTTTATTGATGAAGTAGAAATGCAATCAATTATTGCTCCTACTTCACAAACTCGAACTTCAAATGCAACTTCATTTTCCTTTAAAGTAAACGAGCCATACAGTATGGGATTGTTTTTACAATCAATGATGGTAGCTGCATTAAAAGCTGGACACCGTGATTATTTAAAAGCGCCTTATGCATTAATTATTGATTTCAAAGGGTTTGATGATGACGGCAATCCTATGAATGCCGGAGCATTAGCTCGACGAGTATTTCCAATAAAACTTGCTAATGTAGAATTTGAAGTAAACTCCGGAGGCAGCCAATATGGTGTTTCGGCATTTGCTTGGAATGAATCTGCGTTGAGTAATGTAACTCAGTATACTAAGTCTGATATTTCAATAACTGGTGATAGTGTTCTTGAACTATTACAAAAAGGTCCTAGTAGTTTGACTAATGAGATAAACAAACGTATTAGAACAGTAGCCGAAGGCCAAACTGCTGCTGCAACTAAAGATGAATATTTTATTATGTTTCCTGAAGAATTAAAATCTAGTTTAGGAATAGGTAATCTACAAGGTGCGCCAGAATCTCAAACTGCGTCAATGACAAATGAAGAGTTTTATAGAAAACAAAAAGGTGTAGATAACTTTAATAATTTAGACCCTACAGGTAGGCAGGCAATAGAAGAACAATTTAATAAGTTTAAAGAGCTGTACATAACAAATAATAATATTTCCTCTAACATTAGAAGATTTGCTGAAAGTACTAAATTGTCTAACAACATAGGAAAGTCGGTAATAGCTCAGTCTATGGCAGAAGGCGGCGCAGTACCGTTTGGACAGGAAGCATATGTAAAGGATGAAAACGGTAATTTTAAAACAGACGAAGTTACGATATCAAAAAACTTTAGAACTTTAACATTTCCTAAAAGTACTAGTATTGAACAAATTATTGAAGAAGTTGTTATATTAAGTGCTTATGCAAAAGAATCTGCAACTCAACTTAAAGCCGACGGCGACGGAATGATAGATTGGTTTAGAGTACACACACAAACATTTTTAATACCCGACGAGTCGGTAAGAAAAACAACAGGTGAAAATCCTAAAGTATATGTTTATGCAGTAGTTCCTTATAAAGTCCATAGTAGTGTGTTTAGTGGTACTTCACAACCTTCAGTTGGATTAGAAAAACGTAAGAAGCAAGCCGCAAAGCGATATGATTATATCTATACTGGAAAAAATGACGATATTATAGATTTTGATATTAATTTTAATAATGCTTTTTACAATGCACTACAGCCTAATATAAACGGCAGCGGTGATGCAAAAAATGTTGCTAGAGACAGCGCAAACGCCAGCACTCCGGAAACTTATGTACCGGCAGACGGTAATACCGAAGGTAGTGGATTTTCTGATCCTTCTACATTAGAAGATGTTAATAATTCTGGCACCGGCGGCGGTGGCGGCGGCGGGGTAGAATCACCAGCAGTCAAAGTTTCAAGAATGTTCAATGACGCGATAGTAAATAGTGCTGTTGATATGATTACAATGGATTTGACTGTTTTAGGCGATCCTTATTATCTAGCAGATAGCGGCTTAGGAAATTATAGTTCGCCTGCTGCTGCTAGAGGGTACACTTCAGACGGTTCAATGGATTATCAACGTAGCGAAGTTGAAGTAGATGTTAATTTTAGAACACCAATTGATTACAATGATGATGGCGGAATGACATTTCCTCAAAGAGGTACCGAGCCTGTAGGACAGTTTAGTGGTCTTTATAAGGTGTTAACTGTTCAAAATACTTTTTCAGGCGGAAAGTTTACTCAAGTTTTAAGTTTGCTTAGAAGGAAAAAACAAGACGATGCGAATATTGCTGGCGTAGCTGGCGATGAAAATAAAGCAGTAGTATCAGGACCTGAAGGGAATGTAGACAAAAATGTTATAACCCCAGCATCGGCTACTGAGACAACTTCGACAGCGTTCGTAGGTCCTCCAGGACCGGTCTAAGGAATAATTTAATGGAGAAATATAGATGGCAGTAGACGGACGTTCAAGTAGACAATCACTAGTAATAAGTCCAGGGCCCTATGAAGCTCTTGTAGTATCTCATCTAGATCCTAAAAGAATGGGATCGTTGCAGGTTGAGTTATTAAAAAATAGTTCAGCAGGTAACCAGTCAGAGCGGTCTGGACAAATTGTTACAGTTCAATATATGACTCCATTTGCAGGAGTAACACCAATTAATGCAACGACTACTAAGGACGATTTCCAAGGTACGCAAAAAAGCTACGGTATGTGGATGGTACCTCCGAGTCCAGGAACAAAAGTTCTTGTTATGTTTGCAGAAGGAAATATTGCAAGAGGATACTGGATTGGATGTATTCAAGACACATATCAAAATTGGATGACTCCGGATCCTTGGGCTGGGTCGGAATATAATAATACTGACAGCACTAAAAAACTTCCAGTCGGTGAGTATAATAAAAGATTATCATCAGGGCTTGGTACAAATCCGTCAAATTATCAAAAACCAGTTAATACAGATTTTTATACTATATTAGGAAAGCAAGGTCTTGTTGATGACGACATTAGAGGACCTGCTAATAGTTCAAGTAGACGCAATTTACCAAGCAGTACATTTGGTATATCGACACCAGGGCCGCGTGATAAGCGCGACGGTGCACCACAAAGTTCTATAGGAACTTCGGAATCTAGTACTCAAACGTTTACAAGCATTCTAGGTGGCTCTAGTTTTGTAATGGACGATGGTGATGAGCGATATATACGAAATAGTTATGCTAGCCAAGATGCAATGGTCTACACTGATGTTATTGCAGATCCGCAAGCAACTACTGGAATAAAAACTATCCCCAAAGGCGAATGTGTAAGATTACGTACTCGTACAGGCCACCAAATTTTAATGCATAACTCCGAAGATTTAATTTACATTGCAAATGCTAATGGATCTTCGTGGATTGAATTAACAGGCAATGGCAAGATTGATATCTATGCACAAGATAGTATTAGTATTAGAACTCAAAACGATTTAAACATAAGTGCTGATAGAGATATTAATATGACTGCTGCCCGTGACATTAATATGAACTCTGGTAGAGATTACAAACTTACTGTTTCAAATAATAGTGATGTTAAAGTTGGAGTAGATCATAAATTAGATGTTGGTGCAAACAATGATATCTATGTTGGTGCAGACCAAAAGCTATTTGTAGGTGCTACACGCAACACAATAGTTACCGGTGCTCATACTATATCAAATAACGCAACATTAGATGTAACTACAACAGGCGCACATACTGAAACTAATTCTGCAACACTTAGTACTAATACTGTAGGTGATAGAAAAGATACACAAGCAAACTTAGATCTAAGCACCGGCGGATATAACTATCTTACATCTGGTGCAGCTACAGATATTAATGCATCTGGCAACATAACTCAAACTGGTACAGAAATTCATATGAATGGTCCAGCAGCAGCAATCGCAGCAACAGCTGGTGATGCAGCAACCGCAGCAACAGCACTAGTTGCAGCACCAGCTCTATGGCCAGTGCGTGTTCCAGTACACGAACCGTGGACAGGACACGAGCATTTAGATCCAGGAACATTTGGTCCAAACTTTACACAAGCAAGCGACTCGCCAAGTCCTTCACTAAGAGAATCAACTCCGCAACTTGCTAGTGATTCTGACTTAGCTGGAAGTGGTGCTGCTACGGGACAAACAGTTAGTGCAGCAAATATTAATGGCCCGCAAACAGTTGTTCCAGGCCAAGTAGGACCTGTTGGTAATCAACCTGCTAAACCAGTCGAAGTTACATTATTGCAGCAATTCTTTTTAAGTGAGCTTATTAAAAAGATAGGACTAGACCCTGTTAATGCATTAAACTCAGCAGATCCAAACAGACTAGCCGAAGGAGAAACTGCGGGTAATGCAGAAGCATTAGGTATGGCAATGGCACAAATACAAGCAGAGTGTGGATTTAAACCAAGAAGCGAAAACTTAAATTATAGAGCTTCTACTCTAAGAAGAGTATTTCCAACTCGTGTTAAAACAGATGCATTTGCACAAGAACTTGCAGCAGCAGGTCCTGCTGCTATTGGTAATACTATTTACGGCAATCGTTATGGAAATGCACAAAACGAAGGATACAAATACCGTGGTAGAGGATTAATTCAGTTAACATTTAAAGGGAATTATGAAACATACGGCGGAAAAGCAGGTGTTCGACAAATTGTTGACAACCCTGATCTTGTAAACGATCCAGAAATTGCTGTAAAAATTGCGTGTGCATATATTCAATCAAAAAGTATAACTTGGACTAGTGCTAACTTTGGTACACTAGGAGAGCAATTCCGTAAAGCAGTTGGCTATGCAAACCAAGGTGGCAAAGAAACTACTAACCGCATTGGTTTAGGTAAGGGATTTGCAAGTAAAATTATAACTGGAGATTTAGTTCCAGTAGCAAGCATTACAACTGAGCCAGCAGGCACAAACATTGAAGCTGGAAACCGGGTAGATCCTAACGTAGCTGGCGCACAATAAATTTAAGGTAAATATAGTTATGAGCACACAAGAGAAAAAACTATACAAAGATATAACTGTAAAGGGTAATAAGCGACCTGCAATGGCCGCTGCTAGTCGTGCTTATAGAGGTATCTCAACAACAAATCCTGAAAATACTGGCTTCAATCTTTATGATATTGCTCTTATAAAACAAGATATTATAAATCATTTTCACATTCGTGTAGGCGAAAAATTAGAAAATCCTGAATTTGGCACTGTTATTTGGGACGTATTATTTGAACCTATGACCGAAAATTTACGAGATGCAATCTCAAGTAATGTTACAGACATTATTAATTACGACCCTCGGGTACAAGTAGAGCAAGTCACGGTAGACACATACGAAAGCGGCATTATAATAGAATGCACACTAACTTATTTGACGTACAATATATCAGAAAGTATGCGTATGAAATTTGATGAAGATAATTCAATTTTAACTTAAAGAATTATATACGCACTTATCTAATTCTAATAAATACTGTAACACATAAAAGGAAGCAAGTATGTCGACTACTGATAGACAAAATAGATTATTACTAGCGGAAGATTGGAAGCGAGTCTATCAGTCTTTCCGTAACGCAGATTTCCAAAGTTTTGACTTTGATAATCTACGTCGAACAATGATTTCGTATTTACGAGAAAATTACCCAGAAGACTTTAATGATTATGTAGAGTCTAGTGAATACCTAGCATTGATTGATCTTATTGCTTTCTTAGGTCAAAATATTAGCTTCCGCATTGACTTAAATGCTCGTGAAAACTTCTTAGAACTAGCAGAACGCCGTGAGAGCGTATTACGTTTAGCAAGATTGCTTTCTTATAACCCTAAACGTAACCAAGCAGCAAATGGATTATTGAAATTTGAAACAGTTAGTTCTACTGAAGAAATATATGATTCAAATGGTACTAACTTATCTGGCCAGACAGTTATATGGAACGATATTTCAAATCAAGATTGGTACGAGCAGTTTATCAAAATTCTTAATTCTGCACTTCCAGTAAACGGTGTTGTTGGACGTCCAAACAAAAAAGACACAGTAAATGGCATAAGTGCAGAGCAATACAGAGTAAACGGAATTAATACAGATGTTCCAGTTTTTGGTTTTACTAAAAGCGTTGATGGTAAATCAACACAATTTGAAATTGTAAGTACTGACATTAATGACGGCACCATTGCTGAAGAAGCTCCGTTACCAGGTAGTAATTTTGCGTTTCTTTATAGAGATGACGGCCAGGGTGCTGGCAGCAGCAACACTGGCTTCTTTGCACATTTCCGCCAAGGACGTTTAGACCAAGGCGACTTTAATATTTCAAAACCTTCATCGAATCAAGTAGTTGCAATTGACGCTGTTAACGTTAACAATTCTGATACTTGGTTGTACAAACTTGATAGTATTGGAAATGAATCAGAACTATGGACAAAAGTTGACGCTGTAGAAGGCAACAATATTGTTTACAATAGTTTAAGTAAAAATATAAGAAACATTTATTCAGTACTAACAAGAGTTGAGGATAGGATTAGTTTAATCTTTGCAGATGGTACTTTTGGAGAGTTACCAAAAGGTAATTTTAAAGTATACTACAGAGTTAGTGATAATAGACGATTTGTAATTACTCCACAAGAAATGATTAATATCACCATTTCAATACCTTATCAAAGTAAAACTGGATCTAGTGAAAACCTTACCATTGGTTTAGAATTAAAATATAATATCGATAATGCAACAAATTCAGAATCAAACGATGAAATAAAGGCTAATGCTCCTGCAACATACTATACACAAAATAGAATGATCACAGGCGAAGATTATCAAGTTGCTCCGTTAGCTATAAGTCAAGAAATTATTAAAGTAAAAAGTGTAAACAGAACATCAAGTGGTATTAGTAGATATTACGATTTATTAGATGCCACAGGAAAATATTCACAAACTAATCTTTATGGTAAAGACGGCATAATTTATAATCAAACACTTACTAGTAAAGAACAATTTACATTTTCAACTAAAACTGATATCGAAGGTGTTATCAAAACTCAAATTGAAAAAATATTAAAAAATTATAAAGTTAAAAACTTTTATTATTCTCAATTTGCAAAGATATTAGTAGGCGACCTTGGTGCAAGATGGAACCAAGTTACAAAAGCTACAAACATAACTACTGGATATTTTACAGATACTGATCAAAGTAAACTTAGTACAGGATCATTTACTGCATCAACCCTGCAATATTTAGAGCCCGGAGCAATGCTTAAATTTGAAGCACCTGCAGGGTACCATTTTATGCCTAATGGTACTATAATGGCAGGCGCAGCAACTCATCCGGGTGCAACTACTTATAAATGGACTAAAGTTGTAAGTGTATCCGGACCGGGTATTACTAATACTACAGACGGACAAGGACCAATTATATTAAACGATATTATTCCAGGTCCACTCAACGGCGATTTATCCACTGCTCCGCTGTTAACTGAAATTAAACCATTATTTACTACAGAAATTGAAACTCAAATACAAACACAAATTATTGATCAAGTGTTTACTTACAAAACATTTGGTCTTAGATATGATTTCCAAACAAATACCTGGCGTGTAATATTAGCAAGTGATCTTGCTATGCGTTCCCCGTTTAGTACTGGTAAAACCGGTGACTTGTCTAGTCAAAATTTAGATGCAAGTTGGGTTTTATTATTTGAAACTGACGGCGAAACATATACTATTACATATAGAGGCCAGCGTTATGTATTTGAAAGTGACAAAGAAATTAGATTCTATTATGATAGTTCAGACAAGGTATATGATCCTTTAACTAATCAAATTGTAAAAGATAAAATATCACTAATGAGCATTAATACAACACCGGATGCTAGTGGTTACGGACTTTCTCCATTCACAGTTCCGTTTAATTGGGAAGTGGTTGCAGAATACAGAGATAACGAAGGCTACGTAGACAGTAAAAAGATCGAAGTTGGGTTCTTTGATTCCGACGATGACGGTGTAGTTGATGACCCAGAAATTTTTGATAAATTTATAACAGAAAATTCAACTAAAAAATATATATTCTTAAAACAATATACTACTACAGACAACGTAGATGATTTCCGTTATGTTGATCAATTAACAGAAAATATTCAAGTTGTTGCAAACGAAGCAGAAGTTACTAGTAACGGAGTAGGCAGTTATCCAGATAATTCTGTGTTTTATCAAATAGATAAAAATATTTTTAAAGTCTACAACACAGTTACAGAAAAATTAGAATTAACAATTGTTTATAGAGCATATCAAGGAAGAGATAAAATTATTTTCCAATACGAACACGCTGCTGACGAAAGTAGTAGAATTGATCCAAGTAGTTCAAATATAATGGATGTTTATATGCTTACAAAACAGTATGATACACTGTATAGACAATACTTGCAAGGAGCAATTGCAACTAAACCGTTAGCACCTAGTTCAGATTCGCTGTTTGTTAATTACGGACAAGAAATTAACAAAATTAAGTCGATATCGGACGAGGTAATTTATCATCCAGTTAAGTACAAAGTACTGTTTGGTACTGAAGCAACCGACGACTTAAAAGCATTGTTTAAAATAGTTAAAAATCCTGACAGAGTAGTAAATGAGAACGAATTAAAAGCAAATGTAATTGCAGCAATGAATCAATATTTTGCAATAGAAAATTGGGAGTTTGGTGATACATTCTTCTTTACAGAACTAAGTGCATATGTTATGACACAATTGTCGCCAGATCTAGCAGCAATGGTAATTGTACCAACACAAGAAACATTATCGTTTGGTAGTATGTTTGAAGTAAGAAGTGAAGCCGACGAAGTGTTTATTAGTTCAGCAACAGTAGCAAACATTGAAGTTGTATCATCGCTTACAGCGACTAATTTAAAAGCAACAGGAGCATTGTACGCCGACGCTACAGCAGTACAAGGCGTTGCTAGTGCAAGCAATATAATATCGAGCAGTAGCTCATCGAGCAGTAGCTCATCGAGCAGTAGCTCATCAAGTGGAGGTTTAAGTTACTAATGGCATACGAAAACGATCAGAATGAATATCCTTTGCCAGCAGACGGTGATAATAATCGCAAAAGCGAATCATTACTTCCGAGATATTTTAGAACAGAAACAAATAAAAAGTTTTTACAAGCAACTCTTGATCAACTTACGCAACCAGGCGTAGCTGAAAAGTTAAACGGATACTACGGAAGACAAATTTCAAAAGCATATAAAGCTAGTGATAATTATGTTGGCGATGTATCGACGCAGCGAGAAAACTACCAATTTGAACCAGCTACTTTAATTAAAGATAATTTAGATAATGTGACTTTTTATAAAGATTACAACGATTATCTAAATCAAATTAAGAGCTTTGGTGGCAACGCAGATAATCAAGACACATTAAATGCACAAGAATATTACGCTTGGAACCCAAATATTGATTGGGACAAAATTTCAAACTTCCGTGAATATTATTGGTTACCTTATGGCCCGCAAACTGTTAGAATTGCAGGACAAGAGAGAGGTATTGAAAGTACTATAGCAGTATCTTTAATTAATAATGTCGATAATAGTACATATAGTTTTAGTACAGACGAATTAGTAAACAATCCTACATTAATATTATATAAAGGACAAACATATACTTTTGATATTGATGCTACAGGTACGCCTCTTACTATTAAAACAAAGAGAACACTAGAATCAAGTTTTAATTACGATGAAGGAGTAAGTGCTCAAGGAGTTGAAAAAGGAACAATAACATTTACTGTTGGTAACTCAACTCCTGAAGTGTTATACTATGTTGCTGAAAACGATATTAATAATACTGGTCTAATACAAATTAAAGATATTGAAGAAAATACAGTTATTGATGTTGAAAAAGAAATCATCGGAAAGACATCGTATAAATCTTCAAAAGGTGTTAAACTATCAAATGGTATGAAAATAAACTTTGCAGGGTTTGTAAGTCCTGTAGAATATGATCAAGGTGACTGGTATGTTGAAGGTGTTGG
>TARA_B110000090_G_scaffold101662_1_pt1 | contig 12446 bp, 13 predicted proteins | sample TARA_B110000090 | Tara Oceans TARA_B110000090 (sample SAMEA4397239) | marine metagenome | biome: Polar Biome; feature: [SRF] surface water layer (ENVO:00010504); material: water (ENVO:00002006), including particulate matter (ENVO:01000060) such as... | depth 5 m
GGGGTGTAGCCAAGCGGTAAGGCAACTGGTTTTGATCCAGTCATGCGGAGGTTCGAATCCTCCCACCCCAACCAATTTTGATATAATTATTTATTATGATTAGTAAACCAAATTTAGATATTTTTACAGGAACAGCAAATGCTGAGCTTGCAAATGATGTTGCAGATATTTTAGGTATGAAAATGTCGTCTGCTGATATTGGGTATTTTTCCGATGGTGAAATTAAAGTTGAAATTCAAGAAAACGTTAGAGGGCATGATATTTTTATTATTCAGCCTACTTGCGCTCCTACTAATAAAAATTTAATGGAATTAATGTTGCTTGCAGATGCGCTAAAAAGATCTTCAGCATCAAGAGTTACTGCAGTAGTTCCATACTATGGATATGCAAGGCAAGATAGAAGAGTTAAATCAGCCAGAGTTCCAATTAGTGCAAAAGTAGTTGCTGATATGTTTGGTAGTGTTGGTATTGATAGGGTTTTAACTGTAGATCTTCATTCAGAAACAATTCAAGGATTCTTTGATATGCCAGCTGATAATGTATATACAACTGGGCTAATGGTTCAAGATATTAAATCTCAAAGCAAAGTAAACATGAAAGATATCGTTGTTGTTTCTCCAGATGTAGGTGGAGTTGTTAGATCAAGAGCTCTAGCAAAACAACTTGATGGAGCAGAGCTAGCAATAATTGATAAAAGAAGAGCTGCTGCAAACGAGTCAGAGGTTATGAATATAATTGGTGATGTTGAAGGAAAGCTTTGCATTGTTCCTGATGATATTATTGATACCGCTGGAACACTTTGTAATGCGGTTGAGGCTTTAAAACAAGCAGGTGCTTCTGGAGTTAAGGCCTATATAACTCATCCAGTGTTATCAGGTCCTGCAATTGAAAGAATTTCTAATTCTTCTATTGATGAATTAGTTGTAACTAATTCCATTCCTTTGTCCCAAGAAGGTAAAAAATGCAGTAAAATACGCGTCATTTCGCTGGCTCCAACAATTGCTGAATGTATTAGAAGATTGAGTAATGAAGAGTCGCTAAGCGCAATGTTTACATAGATAAGAGGCAAATATGACACAAGAAATAATTTTAAATGCAGATTCTAGAGAAAGAAGTGGTTCAAATAAAGCTAGAGTTATAAGAAAAATTGATGGAATGATTCCAGCTGTAATCTATGGAAATAACATTCCTGGAGAAAATATTAAATTACCTCTTAATGAACTAACAAAAGCCTCAGAGAATTCACTATTTTATACTCAGGTATTGATTATAAAAATTGGGGAAAAAGAAGAAAAAGTAGTACTTAAAGAACTGCAAAGAGATCCTGCAAAAGGAAGATTTTTACATGCAGATTTTTTAAGAGTATCAAGTAAAACTAAGCTAAAAGTTACTATTCCAATTATTTTTATAAATGAAGATGAGTGTATTGGTGTAAAAATGGAAGGTGGGGTTCTAATTAAAGCGCTTCGTGAAATTGAAGTTCTTTGTTTAGCTGGAAATATTCCTGAAACTATTGATGTTGACGTCACTAATGTTCCTCTTGGAGAAGCTATTAGAGTTACTGAGTTAGACTTACCTGAAGGATCTGAAATTGTTGGTCTAGAGGATGGACAAGATCAAATGGTAGTTTCCGTTAATGCTCCTAAAGCTGCTGAAGAAGAGCCTGTTGAAGATGAAGGTGTTGAGGGTGAAGAAGGCACTGACGGTGAACCAACTCAAGGTGATGAATCCTCTGATGATGCAGAAGGGTCTGAAGAAAGCTAAAAAGTGTCTAAGTTATGTTTTCTTGGTATTGGCAACCCCGGTACTAGATACGAAGGTACAAGGCATAATATTGGCAAAGACTGGTTAATAAAACTTTCTAGTGATTTTGGTTGTGAGTTTATATCTAAGGATAAACTTGAAGCAAACACATCTTTCTCTCATAACGATAATATCCAGTGGATAATTCCGAATAACTTTGTAAATAATAGCGGACAGACTGTTCAAAAAGTAATGCGTTATTCTAATGTATCAAGTGAAGATCTAGTCGTATTTTATGATGACTTAGATTTAAACCCCGGAGAAGTTAAGATTAAGCTAGGCGGTGGTCATGGAGGCCATAACGGACTAAAGGATATATTTGAAAAAATAGGTACTAGAAATTTCTATAGAGTTAGAATTGGAATTGGGCATCCTGGTGATAAAAATAAAGTAACTGACTGGGTGCTAGGTAAATCTAATCCTAAAGATACATCATTAATAGAAGAAAGTTTTTTTGATTTTTGTAAGGTATTTAATCTTCTTTGCGAACGAAAATTTTCTGAAGCTCAGCTTCAACTTCATTCAGAGTAATATTATGGGATTTAAATGTGGAATCATAGGTCTACCTAATGTTGGTAAATCAACTTTATTTAATGCTTTAACTAAATCTGCAATTCCTGCTGAAAATTTTCCATTTTGTACTATTGAACCAAATGTAGGAATTGTTCCACTTCCAGATAAACGTTTAGATAAGCTGCAAGAGATAGTTGTATCTAAAAAAATTATACCCACTACATTGGATCTAGTTGATATAGCAGGTCTTGTTAAAGGCGCATCAAAGGGTGAAGGACTTGGAAATGCATTTCTTTCAAATATACGAGAGATGCAGGCTCTAGCTCATGTAGTTAGGTGTTTTGAAGATGAAAATATAACTCACGTTGATGGATCTATTAATCCTATTAGGGATGCTGAAATTATAAATCTGGAACTAATATTTGCAGACCTGGAATCCGTATCAAAACGTTTGATGAAAACAGAAAAACTATTAAAAACACCTGATCCAAAAAATAAAAAAGAGCATGATATTTTATTAAGAATTAAATCTGAGCTTGATGCTGGGAATTTTATATCGACTAACTCCTTTGATGAGGAACAAAAAGCATACATTAAGTCATTACATCTATTAACAACTAAGCCAATGTTCTATATTGCTAATGTATCTGATGATTCGAAATCTGAAGAACTTTTAAGTGATTTTAAAAAATTTGCAAAAGACTTAGAGCATGAAGTTGTTCCAACATTTATTAAAATTGAGCAAGAGATTTCTCAATTGGATGAAGATGAAAAAAATGAATATTTAGAACTAATGGAAATGGATGAGCCTGTTCTAAATAAAATTATATTTAAAGGATATGAAATATTAGGACTTCAAACATATTTCACTGCAGGTCCAGAAGAGATAAGAGCATGGACTATTAAATTGAATGCTTCAGCTCCAAATGCAGCTGGTGTTATCCATACTGATTTTGAAAGAGGTTTTATTAAAGCAGAGGTGATTGCTTTTAATGACTATATAGATAATGCAGGAGAGGCAGGCGCCAAAGAAAATGGTAAATGGCGACTAGAAGGAAAAGAATACATTGTGAATGACGGTGATGTTATTCATTTTAAATTTAATGTTTAGACTTAATTTAATAAAGATATTGACTCTTAAATTTTAAGACTTATCATTCTACGATTGGTTATGTAGCTCAGCTGGTTAGAGCACGGCATTCATAATGCCGGGGTCGGTGGTTCAAGTCCACCCATAACCACCATATTTTAAATAGTTATTCATAAAGTTTAAAACTTTATTTTTATATAGTTATAAGGTAAAAAAAGAAAAGACTTTTTCTTTTTTTTAAGAATTAATTTAATCTAGTCTTTATTAAGATTAAAGTAGCTAAGAATAATAATCAAAGAGACTAAAGCTAGAAGAGCGTCTTCTCCAAGCATATTTAATATATTTGATATATTCTCATAAACATCTCCAACAAAAGGAGTGTCTGTTCCAAAAATAATACCAAGCAGTAATGAAACAACTACTAATGGCATCAATACTTTAGTTACTTTATTTAGAAAAGTAGCAAGGCTAGCTAATGTGACTTTAAAGTTCATATTTTATTTTAAAAAAAAGCTAAGGAAAGCTAGGCTTTCCTTAGCAAGAGGTTAAGTGTTACTTAACAAGGCTCATAAGTACTGCTAAAACAAGAAGTCCAACAACACCCATGCTAGCTAGATCGCTAACTAATGATGTTATATGAGCGATAGGATCTAATCCTGTCATTCCCATATCACCAAAAGCTAAAGTTCCAACGATACCAAGTCCTATTAAAGCAATTACTAAAGTAGTTAAGTTACTAACTACATCACCTACTATTCTCCATACATTATCCATACTAACTCCCCTATTTAAGGTTTATTTACGATTTGTAGCCTATATAAGACCATAAATAATAAAAAGGATCAAATTTTATATATAAAAATTAGTTGCAATATTTGACTTTACTCAGATTCTTCTTTAGCTAAAGCTTTTAGAGATAATTTCATCTTTCCACGATCAAATCCAATTAACTTAACTTTGAGTTCTTGGCCTTCTTTTAGAACAGCATTTACATCTTCTGTTCGCTCTTCTGCAATTTCAGAAATATGAAGTAGCCCATCTTTGCCAGGTAAAATATTGACAAATGCACCAAATTCTACAATTTTTACGACTGTTCCTGTATAAACTTTGTTTAACTCAGGATCTTCAATTATTCCTTCAATAATTGCTACCGCTTCAAGCATTGCACTTTGTGTTTGCCCAAATACTGCAACAGTTCCATCATCACTAATATCTACAGTTGCTCCGGTTTTCTCTTGCATCCCTTTAATAACTGCACCACCTTTGCCAATGATTTCTTTAATTTTATCGGTATGCACAACAAACTTCTTCATTGCAGGTGTATGCTCTGAAAGTTCTTTAGGTTGATTGATAACTGCATTCATCTCACCAAGTATATGGTTTCTTGCTACTTTAGCTTTCGTAAGAGCAACTTCCATAATATCTGCGGTAATACCTTGAATTTTAATATCCATTTGTAGTGCGGTTATTCCAGTTTCAGTTCCAGCAACTTTAAAGTCCATATCACCTAGATGATCTTCATCTCCAAGAATGTCTGTTAGAACAGCAAAATCATCGCCCTCTTTAATTAATCCCATAGCTATTCCAGCTACTGGGCTTGTTAAAGGAACTCCTGCGTCCATTAAAGATAGTGAGGTACCACATACTGTTGCCATAGAGCTAGAACCATTTGACTCAGTGATCTCAGATACAACTCTTAGAGTGTAACCAAAGTCATCTGTATCTGGCAGAACAGCTTTGATAGCTCTTTTTGCTAAATTACCATGTCCGATTTCTCTTCTTTTTGGTCCAAGCGGCATTCCAATTTCTCCAACACTGTATGCAGGAAAATTATAATGAAGCATAAAATGATCAGTATCTTGTCCTTCTATAGACTCAATTCTCTGAGCATCTCTAGTTGAACCTAATGTTGCAACTACAAGCGCTTGTGTTTCACCTCTTGTAAATAAAGAAGATCCATGTGCCTTAGGAAGGAGTCCAGTTTCAACCCATATTGGTCTGACTGTATCTTCATCTCTGCCATCAATTCTTGTTTTATTCTGAATAATACTTGTTCTTACAATATCTGATTCAAGTTTTTTAAATGCACCCATAACTTTTGACATTTTCATATCATCAAGGTCTTCATATTCACCAATGATAGTACTTTTAATAACGCTAATAGCTTCTGTTCTTTCAGATTTATCAACTATTTTAAAAGCAGCTGCAATTGCAGTTGTATGCTTTTCTTTTAACTCGCCATAAAAAACAGGTGTTTCTTCATCAACAGCAACAACCCAGTCTTCTTTTCCTGCTATATCTTTAAGCTCTTGAACGCCTTTAATAACTGCTTGCATTTCTGCATGAGCAAATAAGACAGCTCCTAACATAAGATCTTCACTTAGCTCTTTTGCCTCAGATTCGACCATTAAAACTGCTTTTTCTGTTCCAGCCACTACCATGTCAAGATATGAATCCTCTAGCTCTTCATAAGATGGATTTAAAACATAACTACCATCAACAAAACCAACTCTTGCTGCGCCCATAGGACCATCAAATGGAACTCCTGCAACACATAAAGCTGCTGATGTTCCAATCATGGAAGCTATATCAGGGTTATAGTCTTTACCAGAAGATAAGACAGTACAAAATACTTGTACTTCATTTTTAAATCCTTCTGGGAATAAAGGTCTTACCGGACGATCTATCAATCTTGAAGTTAATGTTTCTCTTTCTGTTGGTCGAGCTTCTCTTTTGAAGAATCCGCCTGGAATAGATCCCGTAGCATAAAATTTTTCTTGATAGAAAACTGCTAAAGGGAAGAAATCTTTTTTAGGGTCTGCTTCCTTTCTAGCGACTACAGTAGTGAGAACTACTAAGTCATCGATTGTTACTAAAACAGCACCTGTAGTTTGTCTTGCTACTTTGTGTGTTTCTAATTTTACAGTTTTATTGCCGTATGCAAATTCTACTGATTGAGATTCTAATTTATTTTTATCCACAATATTCCTTTTATTATTTTATTATTTTTATCCGCGTAGTTTTAAAGCTTTTATAGTCTGGAGATAGCTTTCTTGATCTTTACGTTTTAAGTAAGCAAGAAGCTTTCTTCTTAGATTAACCATCCTTATAAGTCCTGTTCTAGAATGATGATCTTTTTTATGTTCTTTGAAGTGATCTTGGAGTTTATTAATATTTTCAGTTAAAAGTGCTATTTGAACTTCTGGAGAACCAGTATCTGTATCACTTTTTTGAAATTTACTTACAATACTTGCCTTTTCTTCTGCTAATAGAGCCATTTCTTATCCTTGATATACATGTAAATAGTGAATTCAAACCTCGTATATCTAAAGTTTGAGCGCGTAGCTTATTACTAAATAGGAGATTAAACAAGCTGTTTGAGCTTGAGGCCCATTTCATTCATTTGTCCTAATCCTATAAATTCCTGAGAATGGGTATAAATTTTTATAATCTTCTCAGATCCATTTATTGACTCAACTCTCCCTCCATTTTTATAAATCTTAGTATCAGCTTCGTTAAGATTAATAGAGTCAAAATCGGGGAATGCGTCTTGAATAGATATCATCGAATCTAAAGTAAGATCTTTAATGTATTTTGCTGAACCTACGCTAAAGCAACCTTGTTGGATTCTTTCTAATTTTGATAAATATCCTCCACAATCTAATAAATCTCCTATGTCTCTAGCAATAGATCTTATATAGGTTCCTTTAGAACAAATAATATCAAAATCTAAACATGGACTTGTATAGCTAGGGTTCTGAATATCAATAATAGTTATTTCTCTAGGAGGTTTTGATATCAACTCTCCCTCTCTTGCATATTTATACAAAGGCTTGCCTTTATGTTTTAAAGCTGAAAAAAATGGTGGTTGTTGAAGTGAAGTCCCTAAAAAACTATTGAGAGATTTTAAGACCACTTCTGAACTTAATGGAAGATTGCCTTTATCTGTAATAATACCTTCTGCATCATCAGTATTAGAAGAGCCTCCCAGAGTGACTTCTGCAGAATATCCCTTAATCTCATTAAGAAAATATGAAGAAAATTTAGTAGCTTTATTAATAGCAATTATCAGTAAGCCAGTTGCCATAGGATCTAATGTTCCTAGATGGCCTACTTTTTTAAAATTAAATTTCTTCTTAATTTCTTGAACTACGCCATTTGAAGAAATTCCTTTTTCTTTTCTAGCAAGAAAAAAACCATCCATTATTTTAAATTCTTTAAAAGCTCTTCAATATTATTTGAATATTCAATACTTTCATCAAATCTGAAACTTAATTTTGGAACTCTTCTTATTTTCATGATTTTAGAAAGTCTTGATCTAAGCATTCCGCTGAGCTTTTCTAATGTTTTTGGAGCTAAATTGAGATCAGGCTCCTCTTGACCAATAATAGTATAGTAAATTGTGGCCTGACCAATATCTGAAGAGACTTTGACAGCAGTTATATTAATATTTTTTAGACGTGGGTCATTGATTTCAGTTGAAATAAGAAGTGAAATTTCTTTTCTAAGAAAATCACTTACTTTTTGAGCCCTAATAGATGACATAAAACTATCTAAAGGGTTTGAGCCTCTTCTTTTCTATCAAAGACCTCAATCTTATCTCCAGCCTTTATATCCTTGTAGTTTTTAATTCCAATTCCACATTCGGTGCCGCTCTTTACTTCAGCTATATCATCTTTGAATCTTCTTAAAGAATCTAGTTCACCTTCAAATATAACAATATCATCCCTCAAAACTCTAACAGGCTTACTTCGAAGTATAGAGCCTTCTATAACCATAGAACCGGCAATTTGTCCGAATTTTGGAGAACTAAATACTTCTAATACTTCTGCTGTACCTACAATCTCTTCTCTTATTATTGGATCAAGTAAACCGCTTAATTTAGCCTTAATATCATCCAATAGTTCATAAATGATGCTGTGATATTGAAGATCAATTGACTCTTCTTCTATAATTTTTTTGGCTGCATTATCAGCTCTAACATTAAAGCCTAAAATAATAGAATTAACAGCTAATGCTAAATTGGCATCTGATTCAGAAATTCCTCCAACCCCACTAGAAACAATCTTAACTTTTGCAAGATCAGTACCTAAATCATTTAAAGCTGCAACTATAGCCTCAGAAGTTCCCATGACATCGGTTTTAACAATAACATTAAGGACTTTCTTAGAATCTTGACCCATAGTTTCAAAAATATTTAAACTTCCATCTCTTTGCTTTAACTGCTTTCTATCTTTTTCCTTATTAATTCTAAACTCTGCAATTTCACGCGCTTGTTTGTCGCTATCAACTACTTGGAATTGATCTCCAGCACTAGGAACAGAATTTAGCCCTAAAACTTCTATTGCTGATGAAGGTCCAGCAGTTTTAAGTTTATCTCCATCGCTATTTATAATGCTTTTTATTTTTCCTACTGAATTTCCAGAGGCAACTATGTCACCAATTTTAAGTGTTCCATTTTGGATTAAGAAAGTTGCTACTGGGCCTCTAAATTTATCTAATTCAGCCTCAACAACAACCCCTTGAGCTGGACCATTAACATGGGATTTAAGTTCAAGCAATTCTGATTCTAGATAAACGCTTTCAAGAAGCTGATCCATACCTTCTCCAGTTATTGCAGAAACAGGAACCATTTGTATAGTTCCGCCCCAATCTTCAGGTATCAGATCTTTGCCAGCTAAATCACCTTTAACTTTTTCAACATCCGTATCTGGTAAATCTATTTTATTAATTGCTACCACAATAGATACTCCGGCCGCTTTAGCATGATTAATAGCTTCTTCCGTTTGAGGCATAATTCCATCATTGGCTGCAACTACAAGAATAACTACATCAGTAGTATTAGCTCCCCTTGCTCGCATAGATGAGAAAGCAGCATGACCTGGTGTATCTATAAAAGTAATTAAGCCTTTTGATGTCTGAACTTGATATGCTCCAATGTGCTGAGTTATTCCTCCAGCCTCTCCATCTACTACCTTGGTATTTCTAATAGAATCTAATAAAGTTGTTTTGCCATGATCAACATGACCCATCACAGTCACTACTGGAGCTCTGGTTTGAGGCTCATCTGAGTAAGCTATTAGGTTTGCAAGCTCTTCTTCAACATTATCAGACTTTAATGGAATTGCTGTATGCCCCATTTCTTCTATAACTAAAATTGCTGTCTCTTGATCAATTGCATCATTAATAGTCGCTGCCACCCCTAAACTCATCAATTCTTTAACAACTTTTCCGCCTTTCACAGCTATAAGCTTAGCAAGTTCACCGACTTGAATTGTTTCAGGTATTTCAACAGTTTTTGCTTTTACTTCTGAAGGTGCTTCAAATTGATGCTCTGCATCAGAACGAGCGGCTCCTCTTGATTGTTTCTTATTATATTCTTTAGAAGCTCTAGATAATTGATCCTTAATATTAACTTTTGGCTGAATTACAACCTCTTTTTTGGATGCTAGTCTTTGCTCTCTTTCTTCTTTCTTTAATCTAGTTGCTTCTTTTATTTGATCTTCACGTTTCTTCTGTTGTTCTTTTAATTGTTCTGATGCAGCTGCTCTTTTAGCTTCTATGTTATCTGAGTAACTTTTTGGAGTATCTGACTCAACTTTGTTACCTTTTGATACAACTTTAATACCAGAATCTGAAGAAACTGATGAAGTTTGAGATTTTCTATTCTTTAGAGATTTTAATAAAGCTGATTTATCTGCAGGTGTTATTTCATCTGAACTAGATTTATGTTGTAAGCCTGCATTTTGCATTCTTTCAAGCAGAGCAGAATCAGATATTTTTAAAACCTTTGCGAAATCTTTAACAGTTAAAGCCAAAATAAGTTCCTCTTTTAATTAAACCAATGTTCTCTTGCTTTCATGATGAGCGCTGCCGCATCTTCATTAGTTATTTCTATAATCTCCTGAAGTTCATCAACAGCTAGTTCAGCTAAATCATCTTTATTTTTGATAGCTTTATTTGAAAGCTTAGCTAGATTTTCTTCACTGATATTTAAGTCTGCTAATGATTCGGCATCCTCTTCCTCTGCTGATATCTCTCCCATTGCTTCCATTAGAGCTGCATCTTCTGCGGTCGATTTAACACGCTCCATTTCAGCTGGATCTGATATGATTCCTGATAAAATATTATCATCAGCATAAGCAATATCATCAAAATTATTAAGGCCAGCTGCGACTAGACCTTCTGCTATATCCTCTTTAACATCCAAGCTTTCCATAAGATTTCCTAAAAACTCAGTCTGGTCAACTTTTTCTTTAGCTTCAGCCTCTTCGCTACTAATAATATTTAATTCCCATCCAACTAGTTTTGATGCAAGTCGAATATTTTGACCTCTGGAACCAATAGCAAGCGCTAAATTATCTTGATTGACTGCAATATCCATTGATCTTGCAGCCTCATTCATAACAATAGACTCTACTTTTGCAGGGACTAAAGCATTAATAACAAGTTGAGCTGGATTGTCGTCATAAATAATAATATCAATTCTTTCATTACCAAGCTCAGCTGAGACCGCTTGAACTCTTGAACCTCTCATTCCAACACATGCTCCAACTGGATCAATACGACCGTCATTAGTTTTAACTGCTATCTTAGATCTTGAGCCTGCATCTCTTGCTACGCCTCTTATCTCAATAATATCTTCATTAATTTCTGGGACTTCGATTCCAAATAATTCAGTAACCATTTCAGGACAAACTCTGCTTAACATAAGCTGGGCTCCTCTTCCTTCAACCTCTTGAATCTGAAGAATTGCTCTAATTCTGTCATTAACTTTATAGATTTCTCCAGGCATTAATCTATCTCTTGGAAGAATAGCTTCAGCATCATAGCTAATATCCACGATAATATTATCTCTGGTAACTCTTTTAACAGTTCCATTCACCAAATTATTATTTTGATTTTTAAACATTGAAACAACTTTTTCACGCTCAGCTTCACGAACCTTTTGTAACATTACCTGTCTTGCTGCTTGAGTTTCAATTCTTCCAAAAGTAACGCTATCAATATCTTTTGTATAAATTTCATTCATTTCTAAATCTGATTCAGTAACTTTAATATGAGTCTCTATATGGAATTCTGGATCCTCTTCATCTGCAACAATCCAATTTCTAAATGTTGTGTACTCACCTGTCTCTCTATCAATTTTTACATGAAGTTCTGCATCTTCATGAAAATGTCTTTGAGACGCTGATGCTATAGCAAGCTCAATTGCTTCAAAAATTGAATCTTTATCTAAACCTTTTTCATTAGATACAGAATCTACAACTGCTAAAATTTCATTACCTTCCATAATTTTCACCCATCCTTAAAATATCATCAAAACTTGGATTCAAACGACATAACTCTGTGTCTGAAAACTTAATTATAAAGCTTCCGCTTTTGCAATCTATAGTAAAATTTTCTTCACTATAACTACTAATACATCCTTCTAAATTCTTTATATTATCTTGCGCTTGTCTTAATTTTACCTTGAAATTTTCTCCAAGTAGACCTTCAAGCTGTTCAATATAAAAAATCTTTCTATCAACCCCGGGAGTTGAAACTTCTAAAACATAGTCTTCCATAAAAGAGCTTTCTAAAGCCAATTCATAATTTAGGTCTTTAGATATATTTTCACAGTCATCTATGTTAGCTCCTGTCTCAGATTCAATATAGATTCTGACTGTTGGTCTTCTTTTACCTCTTAGTATTTCAAGACCCCACAGGAAGCATTCTCTATCTTCTATAACTGGTTTTACTATGTCTATTATCTCTTCTCTATTCATTTCCTTCGGATACAAAAATGGGGCATATGCCCCACAAAATAAATTTACGTGGTAGCGGGGGCTGGATTTGAACCAACGACCTTCGGGTTATGAGCCCGACGAGCTACCAGACTGCTCCACCCCGCAACGCAGCGAAGGTGAAGTGTAATGAAATCAGGGTGCTTTGGTCAAGCTAATTAAATATTTTTTAGACGCAAAAAAATAACTTGTTTATAATCCACCCTCTTAGCCGAAGTGGTGGAATTGGTAGACACGCTAGCTTGAGGGGTTAG
>TARA_B110000090_G_scaffold102870_1_pt1 | contig 12435 bp, 10 predicted proteins | sample TARA_B110000090 | Tara Oceans TARA_B110000090 (sample SAMEA4397239) | marine metagenome | biome: Polar Biome; feature: [SRF] surface water layer (ENVO:00010504); material: water (ENVO:00002006), including particulate matter (ENVO:01000060) such as... | depth 5 m
GAGTCCATGCGGTACTGTCCGAATGGGCTGCATGAGGTTTTTCATAGTCAATTACCAGCCAGTCATTTCTGTCATTGAGTAAATTTTATAACAGCGCCATTGTTATGATCCCACTTAACTTCTTCTGGTGTGGTAAGTATCTCTTCGATAGCTTCCATATCAGTTTTACTTCCAAGAAAAAAATTTATTATTTCCAAGATCAGGTAGGTACCAATCCTTATAAAACTCACTGCCACCTTTGGTCCCCTTGTTGTACACTACTCTGGCTCTTGAATTTTACATGCCACTTTCTATTGTTTTATTCATACACAAGTTCATTATGATATCCTTTAATTTTTTTTTATATCAAGCCTGTTCTAGCAAGATCTAGCCACGAACTGATGGGACACATTCCTTGCCTATGTTGTCGTCGTCTGAGGTTTTAAACGTAGCATCAAAGGGATAATTGCTATGGTAAGGGCCGCTGCAATAATAAACGGCGCACCTGGGAAATAAAGCCCTGTATTGTTCACAAAACGTTCGAACGCGCCGGTAAGCACGAGTGGTGCTAATACAGCTGCAACCGATGCCAAGGATGCAATCACCCCTTGAACTAGCCCTTGCTTATTATCAGCTACACGATTAGCGGCAAAGGCGGTGAGCAAGGGTGGAGCCATGTCTGATAGAGCTGCGATTGGCATTACTATCGCAACTGCCCAAGCTGTGGTAGTAAACCCAAAGCCTACAAGCGCGACCACGGCGGAGATGCTGGCAAATATTAGGGTCTTATAATCACCAATACGTTTGGTCATTTGTGGTAGTAGTCCAGCCTGCACCGCTGCAATTAGAATTCCATATGCCGACAAGGTTAGACCAATGGTTAAACTGCCCCAACCAAATACTTCTCGTACCCAAAAAGCCCAAAGAGTTGGATAAACCATATTTGCAAACTCAAAAATAAAAATACAGATTAGTGGAGTCGCCAACCCTGGAATAAGAAAAGCGCGCACAATAGACGCAAAAGGATTCAGGTCTCTTTTTCCAAAGGCTCGGCGGTTTTTTTCTTTCAAAGATTCTGGCAAAATGAGCAACCCAAAAAACATATTGAGTATCGAAAACGCCGCGGCAACCCAAAAGGGTGCTGTGATATGCCAGCTAGATGCGATGCCCCCAAGTGCGGGTCCGAAAACAAAACCGATTCCAAAGGCAGCACCAATCATACCAAAGGCGGCGCCCCGTTCCTCCGGCTTCGTTATGTCAGATATATAGGCTGTTGCTGTTATATAAGTAGCGCCAGCCATTCCAGCGATTATCCGACCCGTTAGTAGTATCCAATATGTCTGAGCTAACGCCATTATAATATAATCGATTGCCAACGTCGCGAGCGCTGCAATCAATATTGGCCGACGTCCATAGGCATCTGAAAGACTGCCAACGATTGGGCCAAATAAAAGCATTGCCGCGGCATAAGCCGACATCAGTATCCCACCCCATAATGCCCCTTCCGCTGCGCTATCAGCACCAACGCGATTCATTAGGTCTGGCATTATTGGAAATACGAGCCCTATCCCTACGGCATCAATCATCAGTGTAGTTAGAATGAAAAGAAAAGGGCCTGTAAGCTTCATTAAATAGAGCGACAAATTAACAAGATAAAACCTAACTCCATCTAGTAAAACTCTAAACTCATAACAGATATATCGGCTTTGTAGTCCTTGCCATATGCTACTATGCCGATAGTCTTGATAGTGCTCTCTTTCATTTTGCTCCACATTAGAGACGAAGATTTTTCAAATGACTTAAATGGCAATATCACCTCCTGCCAGGTATCTGTGGTGTTGAAGCCTTGCTGGTAATAGTGCCACGGAAGTTGTGTGCTAGAGTTTCTAATATGGAGATAGTATATTTCCCCATTGCCCCTAACTTTCATTTTTATGCCAGTTTTTGCTTTTGCCATCCCGCTGGGTACGATTGATCTTACCTGTACGAAGCCACCATTGTTTTTGGTAGATACTACGCCTGTGAGACGTAAAAATCTTTCTGAATTGCTGGTTTCAAAGCTGGCTTTTCCTTCTGAAACGCCACCCATGACGGTATCAGAAAAGTAAGACCATTGGCTCTCTTTAATGAGATTATCAGCTAATGTTCCTCCACAAATGAAAATTAAAAAGGAGCCAATTGCGCTCAATTTACATATCATTTTTCTATAAGACATTATTTTTTTCCAAAATGGAGACCTTGGTAGTATACGTAGATGAAATATTTAGTATTTCAATTATATTTTGATTATTAGATCGGGTGATAATAATCAGCTTGAATACTTGCTAAATTATTTAATGTGAAAAAAGTGAAAAAACTTTGTTTAACTAGACAAAATATAAAGCCTAGGTTAAGAGCTTAATTCCTGCAATTTTTGCAATTTAAACTAGAAAGGTGGTGAAAACCACATGCAGGTTAGTGTTCGCGACAATAACGTCGATCAGGCCCTCAGGGCTATAAAGAAAAAGTTACAGCGTGAAGGTGTGTTTCGCGAGATGAAGCTCAAGCAACATTTCGAGAAACCTTCTGAGAAGAAGGCACGTCAAAAGGCAGAAGCCATTCGTCGTGCTCGTAAGCTGGCGCGTAAAAAGCTCGAGCGGGAAGTATAATCTCAACTTTTGGTTGAACCTTTCTTTCCGAATTAACAAAAAACGGCCTCTTCCAGTTGGAAGGGGTCTTTTTTTATCGTTCGTGTGTACGCTACTGCGGCGCACCCAAGTAATAAACAAAATTTCTATAAAAGTGGCTCTAATAATCGCTTTGCATCGCGCCGTTGACCCAGTATTTCAATTTCTACTACGAGGTCGTCGGTTACCATTGCTCGGGGGACCAAGGCGAAGGCTATTGATTTTTTAGCATGGTGAGAAAAGCCACCAGACGTGCAATATCCTTGTACTTCATCATTTATAAAAACTGGTTCATACGATACGATATCTGCCTCCGCTGCATCGACTTCAAACACCACAAGTTGCCTTAACGGCGGAGAGGCGCGTTCCGCCTCCGCTACTGATCGACCAATAAAGTCTACATTCTTTTTAAAGCTAACAAAACGGTCAAGGCCTGTCTCTGCCGCGGTGTAATCAGGCGAGAACTCGGACATCCAAGAACCAAAAAACCTATCTAACCTTAGTGACATCATAGCTCTCATGCCAAAGGGTGTCATTCCATAGTCCTTACCAGCTGTCCAAAGCGTATTCCACAGAGACTGTTGGTCTGTTGAATCACAATATATTTCAAAGCCTTGGTCTCCGGTGTAGCTGACCTTCTGAACGATGCAATCTGTTCTGCCCACGGTCATTTCCAAAACGTCAAGGAATCTAATTTCCTCAACTCTTACACTAGTGCATTCTTGAAGAACCTCAGCCGCTCTTGGGCCGGCGATCTGAAACCCATTGCGTTGGTCAGATATATTTTCAATATGCACTCCATCGTCTATATTTTGTATGAACCATCTGTGATGATACTCTTGGCTCGCATAACTGGCCGTGAGTTGAAATGTATCTTTAGAAATGCACGACACGGTAAAATCACCTATGAGCCTACCTTTGTTCGATAGCATTGGGTTTAACGCTAACCTACCATAAGAAGGGATGCGGCCTGCCATTATTCGGTCAAGCCATGCCCGTGCATTTGGGCCTGTAATTAGGAATTTAGAAAAATTATGGACTTCGTTAATGCCAACACTACTGCGAACAGCATTCACTTCACGCGCAATAGCGGCCCAAGCGTTTGACCGTCTAAAGGACGGTGTTTCAAAGCGTGGTTCATCGTCTTTAGCAAAATAGTTAGGAACTTCTAAGCCAAAGTCTGCACCCCACACTGCGCCCATCTGGTTGAAAATTTCGTACATTGGAGTTTTGCGTACACCCCTTGCTGCAGGAAGCTCCTCATTTGGAAATGTAACTGAGAAACGACGTTGATAGTTTTCGATAACTTTTGGAATAGTATACTCAGGGGTCACCCACTTTCCAAAACGAGCGCAGTCCATCGCAAAGACATCTCGTTCTGGCTCCCCTTCAACCATCCACTGCGCAAGCGAAAGCCCGACGCCTCCCCCTTGGCTGAAGCCCGCCATAACTGCACAGGCTGACCAGTAATTGCGCATTCCAGGAACTGGACCAACCAGAGGATTTCCATCTGGAGCAAAAGTGAAGGGGCCATGAATTACTGATTTGATACCGCTGCGCTCCAATGCTGGAAACCGTTTATACGCAAATGCGATACTGTCTTCTATTTTATCAAAATCATCTGGTAGGAGCTCTTGCCCAAAATTCCAAGGAGTTCCGTTGACCGCCCAAGGTCGACAACGCTGCTCATAAAAGCCAATACAAAGGCCACGACCCTCTTGGCGCAGGTAGCTTTCTCCAGAAAGGTCTGTGACGCCAGGATGCTCTCCTCCAGCCTCCGCAATAGACACAATTTCTGGAACCTCCTCGGTAATTAGGTACTGATGCTCCATTGGGAGAAGGGGAAAGTAAATATTTGCCATTGCACCCACTTCACGCGCCCACAATCCAGCAGCATTAACTACATGCTCAGCATGGATTGTCCCTTTATTAGTCACAATATTCCATGTCCCATCTGGGCGTTGAGTTGTTTCTGAAACTTTGCAATTGGTTTCGATGGTTGCTCCACCCATGCGTGCTGCTTTAGCGTAGGCATGGGTAGTACCTGATGGATCCAGATGTCCGTCTAATGGATCATACAAGCCACCAATCACACCTTCAGTGTTAGTAATTGGAGCAATTTTGGCAATTTCTTCAGGCCCGATAATCATAGTTTCTAAGCCCATGTAGCGATGCTTTGCTCGCTCAGCGACCAACATGTCAAATCGATCTTGGTTATCGGCAAGGGTTATGGCTCCCACGTGGTGAAGTCCGCAAGATAAACTGGTTAATTTTTCTAACTCTCTGTAAAGCTTGATAGTATAGCCTTGCAAAGCTGCCATATTAGTATCGCCGTTAAGAGTATGAAAACCTCCAGCCGCGTGCCACGTTGATCCTGACGTGAGCTCAGAACGTTCCAATAACATTACGTCTGACCATCCCAACTTGGTTAGATGGTATAATACTGAGCATCCGACAACTCCGCCGCCAATAATCGCGACCCGGGTAGTAGTTTTCATTAGGCCTCACCCTCTTTTTAAAAGAGATTAAAGTTTCAAATTATTTACAAAGTTCTAATCACGACATTTTATAAATAAAACCGATATTTTTAATATTTGCCTTAAAAACATAAATTTATAAAAATATTTAATCATAAAAACCTAATTATTTTATAATCTTTGTAAAGCTTGAAATGCTGAATATTGTCTTGCGCCAATTGTATACTTTAGCCATGGTCTGAACATATAAATTTTTATTGAGACGAAGGTTTTTATCATGCGCACCCACGCTCAGGCTGTTGTTATTGGTGGTGGAGTAATTGGATGTTCAATTTTGTATCATCTAACCAAATTAGGTTGGACTGATGTAGTTTTGCTAGAACGAAATGAATTGACCTCTGGTTCCACTTGGCACGCGGCGGCCAATATTCATGGACTGCACGATAGCACTAATATCAGCCGTATTCAGCATTATACGATGAACTTATACAAAGAACTGGAAAAGGAAACGGGACAGGGCTGTGGGGTATTCCAACCGGGAAGCCTTTACCTCGCGCAAACTGAAAATAGGGAGCATCAGCTAAGGCTGCAAGAGGCTAAAGCAAAGTTTTATGGGATGAATTTTCACGAGGTAAGTCGAGACGAAGCTGAAAGGTTACATCCACTAGTCGATTATGATGGCGTGCGTTGTATTATGTACGAACCAGATGGTGGAAATGTTGATCCTTCGGGCGTAACTAATGCATATGCTTCTGGCGCTCGGGCAAGAGGTGCTGAGATCCATAGGTTTACTCCAGTGACGGGTACTGAGCAACAAGCTGATGGAACGTGGATTGTCAGGACGTCAAATGGTGACATTCACTCTCAATGGGTTGTAAATGCCGCTGGTCTTTGGGGTCGTGAGGTTGCTGCCTTGGCAGGAATAGAGTTGCCACTTCAGCCAACGGAGCATCAATACTTTGTCACTGAAAGTATCGCTGAAATAGCTGATATGAAAAGGCGCCTTCCGTCAGTGGCTGATCGCGATGGTGAGTATTATTTGAGACAAGAGGGCAATGGACTTCTAATTGGAGCGTATGAAAAAGATTTGCGGTTTTGGGCTGAAGAAGGGACCCCTCTTGATTTTGCACATGAGCTTTTTGCTGATGATCTTGATAGGATTGAAGACAATATGATGCGGGCAATTGATCGTGTTCCTGTAGTCGGCACGGCGGGTATTAAGCGTGTCATCAACGGTCCAATGATCTGGTCTCCAGACAGCAATGTCTTATATGGCCCTCATCCTGATCTTAAAAATTACTTCTGTTGTAACGGGATTATTCCAGGGTTTAGTCAATCTGGTGGGATGGGTTTGATGTCGGCGCAGTGGATGGTCGAGGGTGAAAGTCATTATGATATGTTCACTTGGGATGTTGCACGATTTGGAAAATGGGCTGGGAAAGCGTTCACAAAGGCTAGGGTGGGTGATCAATATTCTAAGCGGTTCGCTATTCACTTTCCTAACGAAGAGCGTGATGCTGGCAGGCCGGTACGGGTTAGACCTATTTATGAGATGCAAAAAGCTCTTGGAGCAGTCTTTGGAATAAATTATGGTTGGGAACACCCACAATGGTTTGCAAACAAACCTGGTGTAGCAGATACCAACGGTTTTACGCGACAGAATTGGTTTGAGCCAGTTGGCTTAGAATGCCAGATGTTGCGTGAAAATGCTGGGATCATAGATATCTCCAACTTTGCCAAATATAAAGTCAAGGGTACTGCAGCTGCTAGTTGGTTAAACTCAATATTTGCTAATAATATGCCCTCAATAGTGGGAAGGTCATGCCTGACACCCCTTATCGGAGTTCGCGGTGGCATCGCTGGTGACTTCACTGTGACACTTCTATCTGAAAATGAGTTTCTGATCATTGGTTCAGGTATGGCAGAGCGTTATCATCAACGGTTTTGGAATATGGTTCCAATGCCACAAGGCGTCACTTTTGAGAGCCTAACAGAGGCAGTGTGTGGTTTTAACGTTGCGGGTCCAAAGTCGCGTGAGTTATTGAAAAGACTAACAAATGAATCTCTATCTACAAAAGAATTTCCATTTATGAGGTCCAAAAAGATTGAGTTGGCTGGTGTGGAATGTGTGGCGTTACGGGTCTCCTTTACTGGAGACTTGGGTTGGGAGTTGCACTGTGATGTTTCAGACCAGCAAAGACTTTACAAAGCACTCCTAGAAACTGGTAAAGCCTTTGGGGCAGGGCCTGTTGGAGCTCGTGCACTAATGAGCCTTAGAATTGAAAAAGGATATGGGTCTTGGTCACGCGAATATAGCCCAGAATACTGGCCGCAGGAAGTTGGATTGGCTGGACTAATAAAGTTGGAAAAAGATTTTTTGAATAAGGCTGCATATCTAAAGGTTAAAGATAATTCCCCACGTGAAATGCTTTCTATGGTTGAAATTTTAAATGTGAAAACAGCTGACGCTACTGGAGGCGAACCAATATTTGATAAAGCTGGTAATGGTGTGGGTCGGGTTACATCGGGATCTTATGGGTACAGCGTGAAAAAGTCGCTTGCACTTTGCTATTTAAAAAATGTTAGCCTTGGCGAAGAGTTAGATGTTATGGTCCTTGGCAAGCCTCATTCTGCTATTGTACTGCATGAACCACCTTTTGATCCAACTGGAAAAAAATTGCGCACATAATGCATTAATTATTTTTATTAAATATTTGATTATTATGAATATAATTTATTTTAAATTTTTAGTGAAACCTATTATTCTTTAATAATCCATTCATCCACCTATGAGTAAATTTATACGTAATTTGTATTTTTAATCTTTGGAATTTTTTTGATTTTTCATTGTTTGCAGAGTGTCTCTGATAAGTTTCAGTATTAACAAAAAAACGGCTAAGGCAATAATGGACATGAAAACACCAGCAACGATTTGAGTTAGCATCATCTTGAAAATCCTTTTATGTGAAATCTGGTTTGGTGATCCGTACTACTAAAATCTTAATCATAATACATCTTTAATTTTTTAAGATCCTGCAAATAAAACGGACTAATATGAATTGTAATGATTGGTATGTTTTTAAAAAGATTATTTAGCTTAATAAATCTCAAAAGCGGAGTTTCATCCGTTTTCCAAATGAATAGAATGCAAATGCGAAGACCAACCAAAAAGTATTTTCAACGTAAAAAACAACGGTGATAGTCATAATACCAGAAATAATGTGGTACACGTTTACAGAAAGTGGCAGTAAACTTAACCAAACGTAGGTAGGTGCTGCTTTCCAAAGATTGGTTCCAAGCCAACTTGGTAGTGTAAAAGTCACTAGGGCAAGCATTAACTGAGAAATAGCAGAAAACTGCATAAACAATAAAGTATCGTTGCTATAGCTTAGTCCAAAACTCTCCATCTTTGCTTCTGGAGCAGCCAAAGTGACTAAAACTGATAAGATTTGAATTAGGGCAAAAGCTCTGAAAGTAATAATTAATCTCATTAAGTTTGTTCTGAAACCAGACCTTATTTTAGTGTAAAAGATCGCGATACCCTATTTGACGGTCATTTTAGGCAAAAAAATCTAAAAATCAATACTATTGGCCGTTTACGGTCTTTCTGTAATTGTAATTGTAATTGTAATTATTAATTTTTAGATTTGACTACAACTTAATTTTACGACTTGGCACCTATAATTTGACATTTTTATTATTTGGAAAATCTATTTTAGAAAATGGCCAATCTGTTTTAAGCCAATTTTTGAATATTAACCCTAACCTTTCTTCTAAACCACAGGAGAGATGTTCTTGTCGTATCCAGTAAAATACCTGGACATCATAATCTGCTTTCACAGACGGATAAATGTAGCAACAGCCAAGGCATTCTTGATCATCTTTTGACATTACTGAATACGCAAATGAATGTCGTAGTGTAAATTCCCTTTGGTGCCAGCCAAGATCAACAAGATTGTCTTCTAAAGTTAATTTAAGGGGCCAATCGTCGTTACTTCCCATCAAACCAAGTAAATGGTTCTGGCTACTCATTACGGCATCATAGTCCTTAACCAAATTATTTACGGTCAGTGGCTTTAAAACAAATTCATCTGTTTTAAAGATATCTGGCACAAGAAAATCTTTTGGGACTATTGGTCTGCTATACATTGCGTTTTCTCTAATGTCGCTGATGATTTGCTTGTTAATTGGTAAAACTAACAATTCCTAATTATAAGAAAATTTAATTCATTTTAGCTAATCAAATAGTTGGCTCCGGCGGTAGGGATCGAACCTACGACCAATTGATTAACAGTCAACTGCTCTACCGCTGAGCTACGCCGGACCACTGATTGCGGCTATAGCTGTGTGAATTTAAGAGGTAAAGTGAAAAAAGTAAAAGATAATTAGATTAACGAGTATTTAGTATGAAGTTGCAGAGGCCCCAAAGCAACAACACGTTTGCGTTCTACTAGATCAAAGAGATGTGCTAACACGTTACGTGTTGCTGCTGGAACAAGTTGAGGATCAACATCTGTATAAACGCGTTTAGCGATACCCTCAGCTGAATCAGGTTTCTTGTCCAAAGCATTCAAGATTTGTAATTCTCGTTCGTTACGGTGTGAGAGCAACCAACGTATACGCGAAGGACCATCCTCAATCTTTTCGCCATGGCCTGGAAGGTAAATGGTCTCTGATCTTGCCAATAGTTTGTCACAGCTTCGTCTAAAAGCCCCTAAATCCCCATCTGGTGGCGATACCATTGAACTAGCCCAGCCCATCACATGGTCCCCACAAAGTAAATAACCTTTAAACGAGTAGGCCATATGGTTTCCGAAATGCCCCGGTGTCCAGATAGCGACTATTCTTTCCTTATCATGTGATAATGCTGTACCGTCCATTAGTGAGATATCTGGCTGAAAAGTTGCGTCTACACCCTCGCCACCACCAATCAAGTTATTTTCCGCTAATTTGCTCATTTCTACAGATCTTCCGGAAGAACTATCTCCATGGGCATATATTTTTGCGTTTGTTTTCTCTGAAAGTGCTGCTGCTAGGGGTGAGTGATCAAGATGTGAATGAGTTACGAAAATTTTTGTAATTTTTGATCCTGGCTTAATAGCTTTTAAAATAGTTTTTAAGTGACTTGCGCTTTGTGGGCCGGGATCGATGACAGCAATTTCTTTATGGCCGATAAGGTAGGTGTTCGTTCCAGTATAGGTCATGGGTGATGGATTTGGCGCCAATATACGCCGTATTCCTGGATATATGGTTTCTTCCATTCCTTTGGTGGCTCCACTTTGTTAATGTATTCTAATGATAGGTACATATTTAAAAAAATTTGCACCCCGGACACTTTATGGGCGCGCGGCAGCAATTCTACTTTTGCCAATGCTAACATTGCAGTTGGCCGTTGCTACTGTCTTTGTGCAACGACATTTCGAAGATGTCACGGTCCAAATGACCACTAATCTGTTACTTGAAATAGCTATGGTTCTCGATGAATTAGAGAATAGTTCAGTTTCTGAAGTTGCTTCGACGACTGCTCAATCTCTAAATGTTGGGCTGCGTGAATGGGGCGGATCCATCAGTGGAAATGAGCTTGTATTTTATGACATCTCTGGTCGGACAATCGTCCCCTTTTTATATGAAAAGTTGATAGGGGTTAAAGACGTAGATTTGTCCAACTTAAGTAAAGTCATAATCGTATTGGAAAGCGCCGCTGGACCCATTGAAATCGATTTTTCGAGATACAGAGTGTCTGCCTCGAATCCACATCAGTTGTTAGTTTTAATGGTTTTAACTGGAATATTTATGACACTTATTGCGTTTCTTTTTCTTCGAAACCAATTGCGCCCCATTAAACGCCTGTCGGCAGCGTCAACAGCTTTCGGTAAGGGCGTAAGCTTGCCGTTTGCGCCAGGCGGGGCAATCGAAGTGCGTGCAGCTGGACAAGCCTTTTTGGATATGAGGGAACGTATAGAGTCGCAAATTGAACAAAGAACGTTGATGTTAAGTGGGGTGAGCCATGACCTAAGGACGCCTATTACACGGCTTCAGTTAGGGCTTGAATTATTAGAAACAGATGAGGCTCAAGCTTTAAAAGCGGATGTTTCTTCGATGCGTTTGATGGTTGATTCGTTTTTAAATTATTCGCGTGATATGACTGGTGACCCAGTAGAGGACGTGGACTTGGTAGCTTTAGTAACGAGCCTTGCTACACGTTTTGAACCCCCATTATATCCCAAGTTTTTGGGCATTCCGCGCAATGTGGCGCTCCGAGAGATTCCTATTTTGCGGGCACTTGAAAACTTAATACTCAACGCAATGCGCTACGGTGATAAGGTTGAATTAACAATAGAATATCATGATGCGGAAATCCGGATTACTGTTTGTGACAATGGTGAAGGCATTCCTGCTGATCGACGTGAACAAGCAATTCAGCCTTTTGTACGACTTGAGGAAGCACGCACTCAATCAAAAGGTAGTGGCGTGGGTCTTGGTTTAGCAATCGTTGCAGATGTTGCTAGATCACATGGTGGATCGTTGATTTTAACTGATAGTAAGGAATTGGGCGGACTATCTGCAGGGATAGTTCTACCTCTTTAATATTTATTTACATGAGCATGGTAGGCCCGAGAGGACTTGAACCTCTGACCAATCCGTTATGAGCGGACTGCTCTAACCAGCTGAGCTACGGGCCCCCAATGGGCGCAAATACGCGATAACCAACGTCGATCGAAGGGTCAAGCTGCTTATAGTGATTTTAGTAGCTCAGATTTTCAATGTGGTCGGTTTTAATATCTATAAATTTTTTAAATAACTTGGTTTTCATAAGAGAGGGCTTGCGGTAGAGAAAAACGAGTGAAACCGGAGGCCGGCACTGTGGATCAAAAAAAACCCTCGACCTATGCGGATGCAGGCGTCGATATAGATGCAGGCAACAGATTAGTTGAGCGTATAAAACCCGCCAGTAAGGCAACGGAGCGTTCGGGTTCGATGGCTGGTTTAGGTGGTTTTGCAGGCATGTTTGATCCAAAAGCTGCAGGCTTCAAAGATCCTATATTGGTTGGCGCGACTGACGGCGTAGGAACAAAACTTCGTATAGCAATTGATACTGGCAAGGTTTCAACTGTTGGAATTGATCTAGTTGCCATGTGTGTAAATGATTTAATTTGTCAGGGAGCGGAGCCGCTATTTTTTCTTGATTACTTTGCCACTGGTCGACTTGATCTTGCGCAAGCCGAACAAGTTATTAAGGGCATAGCAGAAGGATGCAGATTATCAGGATGCGCCCTGATTGGTGGTGAGACTGCCGAAATGCCTGGCATGTA
>TARA_B110000090_G_scaffold43250_2_pt1 | contig 12106 bp, 9 predicted proteins | sample TARA_B110000090 | Tara Oceans TARA_B110000090 (sample SAMEA4397239) | marine metagenome | biome: Polar Biome; feature: [SRF] surface water layer (ENVO:00010504); material: water (ENVO:00002006), including particulate matter (ENVO:01000060) such as... | depth 5 m
ACCGAGCTCGTCCCCTGTAGCCCTGCCTCTGACGTCGCCGGATGTCCGGATCAAGAAAAAACGACGTCGACCAAGAACACCACCAAGCCGCACACGTCCTTCAACAAAGCATATATTTGTGAACAATTCTACAACAACGCCGAGTTTGGCGACATTTACACAACATGCAAAACCCCCCCCGCCTACAACAACAGTTCAAGCGCCAACAACAAGGAAAGACAAAATACAATTGCGAATAGATAGATACAATAATAAAAATAAAAAACCGAGAAAATAAATAAAAAAACAAACCTCTTCTCTACTTTTTTGTAGTAATGTAATTCTCGTGTATGTCCAGTACAGACAAGGCACATCCAAACGATTCTTCTTTGTAGACAACTGGAATGTTCATGTCCAACAACTTGTTGTAGATAATGGGACAAGATATCGGTCCCAAGAAAAAGGTCTTGTGCTGAGGGACATACACTGGAGTTGAACCAATACTTTTCTTCAAATATGGCATTTGTGTTGGTCACATTGACAACTTATACTCCAAAAATAAGACCCAACTACCCCAATGGGTGGTCTTCCATAAACTGTAGGATTGAGTTGGGGGTCATACATGCCCATTCGTAATACGCCATTTTGTATTCAAAATTGATAGGATATTTCTTCAAACCAAAACGATGTGCGTAATGGCCGCGCATTGACTGGTCGCTGCTGCTGGTTTTGTACAGATGCATACATGCAGTGTCAGTGGCAGATTGGTTGCGAAGAAACTGTCGACTTTCCTCTTCGTATCTCTGCATCAAAGGTTTGTAAATACGGTCCCGAAATCGTGGTGCACTGTCCAAGATTGGCCCCAAAGTTCTCCAAAAAATACACATGTCTACCGACTTGTTCCGGCAGTAAGTCTGTCGTGTTGTGTCGTACAAGTACTGTGGTACTGAAATCTTAGTCCTGTCCCACTGCAGGCAAGACCAGTCAAAATCAATGAATTGGACAGTACGTTTTTGCGTGTCGTAATAGACATTGGACGTGTGGCAATCCCTATGGGTAAAGTGTATTTTTTCCTGCACTTTCAACACGGCCCGACAGACCTGTCTCACCATGTACCACACGGTGCGGTCGTCGTTGGCCGACAGATCCCGCACGAAGCGAGTCACAGAAACGGTCGGCAACTGCTCTGAACAGATGACCAACCGCTGACGCTTTTCAAACCCAACAAAGTACAAAGCTGGAAAGCATTCCGGACACATCGCCGCCAATCGATGGTGTATCACCGCCTCCAAAATGTACCGCAACATGGTGAGGGGATCCGTGGTCGTTTTCAACACGACCGACCTGGACAAATGAGTGGCATTAAGCCATAAAATGTCCGTCTTCGAATGGCGAAGCTGGTGTTTTGAGTGTCGCATGTCGACGTGTTTAAATTCCGACGTCCTTGCTTTGTACATCTGAACGCCATCGGCCTCCAACAGTCTGGACTTGATCTGATGTGCCATGGCGAACAGCGACACAGTATGGCTGGTGTGAAATTCCGACACCAACTTGCGATGGTCTTGACCCTTCACTGTGGCCATCATCCCATCCGTTTTCGTGACCGTAAAAAACTTATTCGGTTTTTCAAAAACAGGCTGTCCCTTTACAAACCCGGTGATGCAGTTGTCGACGTGGTGCGTTTTCACTCCCAAACCACAATCCTTCTTGATGGGAGCTATAAACGGGCTCAAATCAAACCCGAAAGGGTCGTTGGCCGACATCTCATCGCGAGTTCGCTTGCGAGATTTGGTGAAAGAGGACATCTCAGCTTTGCCCAACAAAATTTAGAATAGAACAGAATTTAGAATAGAACAGAATTTAGGTAGAATCCAAGAAAAATCTTTCTTAACGCATAAGTGTTTTATATATCACAAACACAAATCAAGGATCACATATTACCAACATGTCTGAAAGGTTGTATGTGTCGGAAACCATTGGCGAATTTCGAGCCCGTGGTGGTGCGATTACGGCCAACGACGTCTCCCGCTTCACTTCCGATAGTGTAAAGAGTCCAACGATGCGTCGTAAGCTCAGCCGGGACGAATTGAAGACTACCCTTGGTCGTGGCCATCTTATGCAAATTGGTTCTGTGACTATCACAAAAAAGACTTCTCGAAACAACATCGACAAATTGATTCTGGAGAGTTCTGACGACTGTAAGATGGTGGAAGTGTATCCAACCCGTTTTTGCACCAATTGTGAGCGCTCTTCTTGGCAATTTGTCGAATTCGAACGTCGGGGTCATTCTACCTGCCGCGGGTGCGGCACTGTTCAAAAATCGAAAAAGTCTCACATGGGCACGCTTTATTTGAACGACGAAGGCAAAGGTACCAAATCCATGTGGGAGTGTACCCCTGGCATGGACCAGCACGACAGTCGTTTGGTGGATGGCCGTGGGAAACGAATGGACATTGGACCCCAGCGTCCCAAGTCGCACCTTCGAAATTATTGGCGCATCTTGAAAAAGATCGACGGGATTGGTGGGTTTTGGCATTTTATAGCCATTGAGGGCCTGATTCGTTCAGCCAAAGCCAAGATGAAAAGTTTTTATCATAGCATTCACGACGGCATTACATCGGATACCCACCGAAAGTTGCCTCATGGTGGAGCGGCGTTGGCCGCGGCCTGTTTTTATTGCGCGGTGCTGGAATTTGAAGAACGGGTCAAGTACAAAACGCCTTGTACATTGCCAGCAATTCAGGAGGGCGCGGCCTCTGAAGTGGACCGTAAAAACCACCGGTCCACTCGGGACGTGACAGATTTAATCATCTTGAAATATGCCCAAATGTTGAAGAAGCGTGGATTATGCAGTGTGTTTGTGCCGCAAATTGGGGCAGAAACTTTGAAATTTACCGCAACCAGTGCCTCCTTGGAACATGCCCGCATGGCACTCTTCAACGAGTGTCGACCTGTCAAATTTTACTTGCCAGTGAGTGAGTCGTGGGGCATGCAGGTCGGGGATACACACCAAGGTGTGTTGTACATCAACTCTGTCCAATCCGACGGTGTGGCCTTTGATAAAGGATTGCGTAATGGAGATTACATTTTCCAATTGCAAGGCAAGACCATGGGGATTGAAACCTCGCCCTCTGTTTTTTTGCGTCAAGTGATTGCTGCGAAACAAAAGGAACACCAATTGCAAATTGAAGTCTGTATCATGCGCAAGAAGAAACCGTAACATTGCATGGTGCAGAAACTAGATATAACATATGTATTTGTAACATTTGTTTTTTGACTGTATCCAAGTCGCCCTCCTGTACAATTGCGTTATCAAGTCTCACTGTGCTCTGCAGACTTGAGTATATATACATGTGCCTGTCAACATGCAATGACCTGTCGAATATGTTTGGAAGACCATCAAAGTGGTCCTCTTTTGTCAGTGTGTGACTGTTCCGGTAGTTGCAAACATGTTCACCGAGATTGTCTGCAGAAATGGATCGATGTCAGTCACAGCACCCACTGCGAACTGTGTAGGGCAGAGTACACCCACACCTATGTCTCTCCCACCAGACCACCCACCGCAAGGAGTTCACCCACTGGGAGTTCACCCACTAGTCAAAGGGACTGTACGGTGATTTTTATAATCTGCATCTGGTGTGGAAACTTGCATGGGTTTTTACTAGCTATGAACGTCTGGCAAGGCTACACATTTAAAGACAGTCTTGTGTATGGATGTCTGCTCTTTAATGTTAGTCATGTCTTATTCTGGTTTGCAATCTACAAGGTTCGCCACAAAACAGCTCTGGTCTCTGTTCTGTGGCTGTTGTCGGTCACTTTTGGAGCTGGCATGGCTTCCCTCTTGTTGAACTGCTACAACGACGAAATGACCAAGGCCATCTGCTTGAATGCACTGGTCTCCCTCATTGGGTTAGTGTTGTCAGTGAGCACTGTACAAAAATGGGTGTGTACACTGAACAGAGTAGTTGTTGTGTGAGAAAACATTAATTAGTCAGGGAAATGTAAGGTCAAATGACCATTGTTGTACAAGATTCTAAGTTATTGTATATGACATGGCGGTGACGCTGGTGGTAATCGACGTCGCGGCTGTTCCCACTGTTCCCAAGTGTCCTTCCCCTTTTGTTCCCAAGCATGATTTTTAAAATCTTTATCAAATGTCTTTGTCTTAACTTTTAATCTCTTCCCTGCCGGGTCCTCAAATGCATACTCACCATTTATTATATCTGTACAATGCCATATGTTATGAGGTCGGCCCGAATACCACCAATATTTACCAACAACAAGTTTAAAATCGATTGAAACATCGTGAGAGTTTACAGGCATCTAATTTGCTATTATTTGGAACTCTTTATATACCCTGATGGCAACACATATAATACACATATTGTATACAACATCAAGTGATAGGATGAGAAAGACAGTGCTTCTTATTTTGGTACATGAATGTTCTACTGTACAGAAAAATATATTTGTCTGAAAACTGGGGTGTCAATTGTTTCGTCAAGCTCAAGCACAAGGTTGCGGGGTCTAAAAGACTCAAACGTTGCCACCCGGACACACTCCGTCCAACCGGCATTGATTGGAGAAGAAACCATCCAATTGTAACCTCGGGTCGAGGTTACTGGATCAACGACAAGGAACTGTGTGTGGGGTATCAACTCCGGTCAACCCCAGTTGTGTTCAGACCTATTTTCTCTCACAAACGCCAACGACTCTTGGACGTAGTGAATGCCGACATTATTCATCCGTCTACATTTTGGCACACTGTCCGGATGCGATACTGGCAAACCATGTGCCAACTCAAACAACTGCCGCTGGAATGTGTTGATTGCATTGTAAGATTTATATATTAAACCGTCGTGTTCAATTCATCAAGACTGTACAAGTGTTGAACATTCATTTTTATTAAACATTCAAAACTATTTATATGAACACAAGACTGTTGTGCGCGCGTTGGGCTCTCTACAGCGAGAAATCTTTGGCAGAGGGATTGGATCGACCAGTCACGAATTGGATGGACCAAAACAATCCAATCATAAAGGTCATCACTAAATCGTCGTTGCCGTTTTCTTTTCCAGTGTAAATGATTTTGGGCATGTTGTACCCCTTGCCGCGCGGCACCACTATTTTACTAAACAGACCCAACTGTTTGCGAAACATCCGCTTGACTCGTTTAGCACGATCGTTGGCATCCCCGTACGGATTGGCACAGACAAATGTCTCCGAGTACCAAATTCCTTCGGCCGCAAAACGCTCCACCGCAGTATTGGCGTAGAGTTCCTTCCGTTTGTGGGTGGTAATGACCCCCGGTTCGCCCCTCTCCATCAACGAACGACATTTGGGCACGTCCTTCAACATGTGAGCCATGTGCGAGGCTTCGTGCCCCAGATTTGATTCCGGTACAAAGATAATATAACTGGACGGGAAGGCCACACGAATGCCTCTCACATGAGTCTCCAACAAGTTTCGGACTTCGCCGTGCCCCTTGACGGCATGCGACTCCATCCCACAAATGGCGAAATTGTTGTTGTCTTGAAACAGTGAGACGATGGCCATTTGGGAAGAACCGCCTCCGTTGGGGTCACACGCCACAAAAACGACCGACGGCGACCCCGCCGAAACAAAGGGCGACCGTGTGGCAAAGGTGTTCAACCAATTTTCTTGAAAGATGGCGCACGAATCGTTGGTGGTGACGCCCATCGATTCTCGCAACATATCGGCCGAATTGTCACCATAGATTTGTCTCACCATGTCTTGCTTGCCCCCCGACTTCCATTTGGGCAAGAGATGTTTCATGTGGGTGCACTTTTCTGGATGCGGCCCCATTTTGCAGTCTTCGCACACCATTTGAATCTGAATTTGATTGAACAGCTTTTCACCACCGGCGTCCACCATTTCAAACATCATGGAGTAAAAATTGCTGGAGTCCTGCGGGGTCGAAATACAGATGAGTGCGGTTGTTTCCAGTTCGAGCAACGGGACAATGACTTCGTGAAACATCTTAATGGGCATGAAAGCAGCCTCTTCCAGCAGAATAAGGTCGCCTCCCACCCCCCGCAATTTGTCGGAACCGGACGGGTACGAGGAAATTTTACGCACATCGTTAGTGCCGGGCCCGTAGTAAAAGAGGAACTCCCCACGGCGCTTGCAGTGCGAGTCATGGTCGGTGCCCAAATCTTCGTCGATCAATTTCACAAATTCGTGTACTTTGTCGAGCATGGCGTCCGAGGCCCGCTTCCCTGTCGAGAAAATACAGAGCTGAGCTTTTTCCACTGACAAGAAATAAGCAGCGACAAACATGGCCACCGCTGTTGTTTTCCCGAAACGTCGCGGGGTCAAACACAGTACCTGTTGCTTGAGGTTGGGCCACTCGTTCATGGAACAAATCTTGTCCATGTCCACCTCCGGATCGTCTTTGTAAATATGCAGCGCTACTGCTTGCAAAAAAGATTCGTGAAAACGTTTTTGCATTTCGGAACGGTCGTAGCCCTTGACGTGATCCAGAAAGGTGCGAATATTGGCAAGCCGGACATCCCCATAATTTTTCTGTTTGACTTTGACTTGGTTGGTGACTGCTTCGTAGTGTGTTTTGGGTTTCAACATAGTCAGGGACGACAACATTTCCTTTTGGTAAAATTCGTACGCTCCCACCAACAAAGGTCGGTACGACACACGAGACGGTACTGTACGTCGGCGTTTGTTGTCCATTGATATCCAAAGGCCAGTTCCCTTTTATAGTGTACCAAACGCAAACAAATCAGAACAAGTTTGACATATATTGGATTGGGGTTGACCCATCCCAAGGCCGGCCACCAACAATGGACGAATTTTACGGGCAGTTTCAGATCCTCAACCAGAATTGGGGCTGGCCCAGCAACGACACTGGTTCGTACGAGGACCTGACGCATGCTCCCGGTCTTGGTGCACCCTGGCAGGGCATCACCGACTGCTTGATGCGTTCTCTGTACTTGTGCCAAGACCCCTCCTACAGAGGTGGCCTGTTTCTCTTGGACACACTGAAGAGGCCACTGACCATTGGTTGGAGCCCGCAATGGGCTTTTGAACAGTACATGGCGGCCTGTGGTTCGTACTTTACTGCCAACGAAACAGGTTTCCAAACTGCCCTGCGATATTTACGAGAACATTGCACCGACTCCCCCCACAAATGCGGCTATTTGTGTACACTGGAATGGTGCTTGCACTTGAGTCACTTGGCCAAGGCAGACGACATTGGGACCACACAAGAGTTGGAACAACATTTCCGTGGCATCATGGCAGAGACATTGGAAGAATGTGACTGCTCTGAGGAGTTTATCTGACACAAATAATTTAAAAAAAATAAATAGATTACATATTTAAACTACCTGTGTTGTGAAACGGATTCACACTTGGTGTGTAAGGACATTCTTTGCTCAAAGCCATGAAGGCTTGGTTGGGATTCAGAATGTACAAAGCTTCTCGCGCATGAGTTCGTGCCACATGAATGTCAAAGGGAGTGGTGCTTTCCGAACAAAGAAAGACCGCCGCATGAACGTCCACTCCGTTGAAACTGTTCACAGAAACAACAGACCGGTTTTTGTGGAGGCACGATTCATCTTGCCAACACTCCTCTTGAAGTGCTTGGCGCGGCTTCCGAATGGTCGGGGCCTCTTCCGGTTTGCGCAACGTACGAATGCGATACGGTCGGTTCAGTTCTCTTCTTCCAGTGTCGATGTTTGGCTCGATCCGGGCACGACCATCGGTAAAACACTGAACCGACGGATGTGCATCCACAATTTGTGCAATTTCCGCTTCAACGTTGTTGGTTCGTATTTCCCTGACGTTGTGGGTCATGCGATGTTGGACAATGGTTCGGGGGAACGAGGGCGTGTCATACATGTCTCTAAACACCTGTCCTCGGCCAGACGTGTACTGATCCAAACGTCCTACACAAGTGTAGGATTGTGGCAAAGTGGTGATCAAAGCCAACCAGTCCTCAATCCCCCAGAGATGGGACCAGACCACTTGCACATGTTCGAGATTGTTGGGTAGTTGTTGGACACAGCTCACACCCAATCGTTCCAGAGCTTCCTTCTTCAGTCTTCTGGTCGACGGGGCTTGGGCCATGTACACCTTTCGTTGACGTACATCCACCTGACATTGTACTCGATAAGCATCTTCCAAATTCCGAACCACAATGCAAGAACCTTCAGGGGTGGTGAGAGGTCCCAACGAACCGACCATCAGAGTTGTGTTCTGCGGGGTGATGGCCTCACCAATTTTACGAGCGGCAGAAATCTCTTCCGTGGTTGTCCACAACTTGCCATAACGCTCGACGTTCCGGACATGCTTGGAAGGTTTGTCAAACGATGCCGTGTGACTTCTGGTGCCCATTTGCCAAGCCATTCGGGCTTCAAACCCGTCCCAATCATTGTAGGGCAATTCGCCCATTTGCTGCAGGGCTGCGTTGATGGCCACCTTGGCTTTCTCGCCATTGTACACATGAATTGCATGGGGTACGTTGCGACGACAGAGGTTCTCAATGTCGTCCACCAGACGCTTAAAAACGGTACCAATGTCCATATGGATCACTGCCCAAGACGGGTAAACCACTGCGAGGGTCCACAACGCGACGTTGGAATAGGCTTGTCCCGCCAGTGCGTTGTAATTGCTGAACCGCGGTTGCAGACGCACTTTGGGAAGGGAGGACTTCTTTCGACAACATTTCATATCGGTAATGGCGTCAATCACGTAATGCTGACGATTCACCCGACTTTGAGAAAACACAAGGTTGTAACCCACATTGGAGTGGTGACAAGGAAGCCATCCAGTGACCGTTCTTTTATCCTTGCCTTGTCTTAAAATACACCGGACTGTCGGCAGAACCGAATGATGGGGATACACCAGTTCCAGAATACGATGAACAAACCACATGTCCCTGGATTTCTGGGGTGGTACACGGATCCAGATATAAAAAAAACTTATGGGTTAACTATAATACTTATTCCTTGTTTGTCGTCTCCAGGAGTGTTGCTGCATTTTGTACTGTTCAGGTTGACTTGGTCATGATATTTTGCCGGGTGGTCATGACAAATTTGCTTTTGGAGCCATTGTAGTCAGTGTCCAGGACCCAGCAGCCTGTTTTGGCATGGGGTTGGCTCAGTTGCGCCTTGACTCCCTGCCATGTTTGGGCGATGGGTTCGTCATTGACGTGGGTCACAACGGCTCCGGCATGGATGGCATCTGTGGCATACGCGGGGGACTCCGGTGAGACTGTTTCGACAACGACGTGAAACCCGTAACGGTTCTGCGGCGACATAAACTCGAGCAATTTAAACATGCTCACATGCTGCAAGCGCAACGGTGCAAAATGAATGCCTTGAACCTGCACTCTTTGTTCGGACTCGAAACGACCCTCGTCACAAAACCCGTACGTCTGACGGACATGCGGCAGTTCTTGGTAGGTGGGTTCGCGGTTGGTCAACGTCAACTCAAAGGACTTGCCGCCCGGTCGCACAACACCCAGGGTTATCTCTTCGTTGATGGGGGTATCGTTGCACAAATCTGTCAATGACATGGGCAGGTCTCGTTTTTTCGAGTACCAGGTGCCCCCAGCAGTCAACGAGGCACTGGTGGTGGCATTCCGAAACCGATGAATGAGGTCGCCCGCCTGGCCACCGGCTTGCATGTACAGTGAATGGGGCTGCACGGCCGACACCAACACCCCTCCTGTTGCCACCCAACCTCCTTTGTTGTTCCGAGGACATTCGTAGTGCACCAAAATGTCGTTGGTGAAAATTGGTTGGGATGTGATTCCAATCTGCGGAGAATGGATGTGGGCGGCCGGTGGGGGCAACATACGGACAACGGACGGCATTGACTCGGGGGTGGTGGTGGGTGCCATCGCTTCCCGCACCTTGGTCCATCGACGACTGCCCTTCCATTCAGACAGGCCTGCCCAGTCATCTCGGTGGGCATAGTCCAGGACTTTGCTCAACAATTCGGGGCCACCGCGGTGCAGGTGGTGGTTGTTGGGGGACACCACATGGCGCATCAACCACGACTGAAAGGTGCGAGGTTGGCCCCGAACCAAGCCCCCCAGGTTGTACTCGACCCAGTTGCAGGCCAGTGTGTCGTCTTGCATCAATTTGCTCTCCTTCTCGGTCAGGTGGTCATGCAATGCAATGATGGTGGAGGGTCGGGCCGACAAACCACTGGTCTTGAGTTGAGTCACCATTGCTTGCACCGACTTTTCCCGGTCGTAGCGGGTGGCTAGCGGGGCCATCAACGTCGGTAGGACTGTTGTCACTGTATTGGCATGAATGAACCCGTTTTCCCCATCCACATTGGCCCCAGTCAATTTAAAGGTATTGACCCCCACCAATTCGTAGCGGGACGGTTGAAAGTAGTGCAGTCCCTCAAAGCTTTGCTCCTTGCCAGCAGTAGCGGACGACGCAGTAGCGGACGACATCTTTTTGATCAACGGTCCTCCGGAATTGCCACCGTTGATGAGAGCACCGGACAGGCCGCGAATTTCATTGTTCAAGTGGACAGGGCCCTGGTAGTCCCCCGAAGTAAATTGTTGGTCGATCAATCCCAATGGGTGGCCCACGGCATGGACTTTGTTTCCCACTCTCAGTCTGTCCGAATCTCCAAACGAAAGTGCTGGAATGTGGTCCAATTTGAACCGACTTTTTAACTCTCTTTTCAACCACTGTTGCACTTGGGGTTCGACTTTCAACAGTGCCAAATCACGGTCGTGGCACACCGCGACCACAGTCACTGGTAAGGCCTGGTGCTCAATGAAGGTCGTCATGATCTTGACCACTGGAGAGTTGCTGACCACATGTGCATTGGTCAGCAACAATCCCTCTTCTTTGACTAACTTGCCGTCGACAGCCAGGAAAAACCCGGTGCCAATGGCTTTGCCCCCGGATGGGCCACCCATTTGGGCAGCAATAATGCGAACTACTTCTGGTAAATATCCCATGCTGTAGTGTCTTGGGAAAATGGAACACTCTTTATATACTATGCTTTTGGTGATTTCATGACAGACTGTATGTCGCACAACATTTGAAACCGTTTGTTTAATACAGTCATATAGTTTTCCAATTGACCGATTTCTGCATCGAGGTTCAGAGTGCGCCACCGAGAAATGTATCCAGCTTGGTGAGATGCAGTGATATCCGTGATGCGGGTCAGTAATTGGTGAATCTGTTTGACACCAGACACCACATTGGCACAGGCCGTCGCGGAGGGTTCTGTTTTGCAGTTCAAAACAGCGACAGTGGCTTCAATGGTTTGGAGGGTACACTCAATGTCGTGCTGTTTAATGATGTCTTGCAAAGTCACAACATGGGTACCCGAAGTTTGTAATGCGGACAGCAAAGAAATGGTTGAATTGACCACTGGGGTCAAAGCCGAAGAGACCATCATTTTACTAGCGGTGCCTGCGATGTAAACAAGTCCAGCTTGCATTGTTGGTTCAATTTCATCGGCTTTTAATACTGTCAAAAAAACGATTGCAATGCAGGGTTGTTCAACAATGTTCTGGGCTGAAAAGAGCCACCAACAATCGTTCTTGCGTAATGAGAACAAATAACTTAGTGTAGCCATCGGAGATATTTGTGGTTGTTGTGATATTTATGTCGCAAGTGTTTATATTAGATTTTGGTATTGTACAGGGTTCAGAATTATCTTGCCAGTATGTAATCTCCGATTTTCGAGCACCGACTCTTCCAACGCTTTTTCCAGCATCTGAATTCGGCTGTCCTGTTCGATAATTTTCTGCTCCAGTCGATGCACCCAGATCGGTTTTTTAGGAGTCAGCACTAGTCGATGAATTGGACTTGACATTTCACTGTAGAAGATAGAAAGCGGTTTAGAATATACAAGTCACATATATTTAAAATATGAGTCTAGTCGTTTCTTGGGCGCCGGATGATTACGTGATTGCTCCCCGAATCTCTATGGGATCTTTGTTGGCTGAAAGAAGATTCGATTTTAGATAATGTATATAAATTCGACAAAGATTATAACATCTGATTATTGTTCATTCTCTTCGCATTTCTCTTTGCAAGGAGTGATTAAACGGATGCCCTTCGTACATTGCCTTCAACTCCTCCACCGAAATATCGTCAAAATCATC
>TARA_B110000090_G_scaffold99862_1_pt1 | contig 12084 bp, 13 predicted proteins | sample TARA_B110000090 | Tara Oceans TARA_B110000090 (sample SAMEA4397239) | marine metagenome | biome: Polar Biome; feature: [SRF] surface water layer (ENVO:00010504); material: water (ENVO:00002006), including particulate matter (ENVO:01000060) such as... | depth 5 m
CTCATAGATGCACGTTCGAGTGCGAAAGGCAAAATAGCGTGTATAGTGCTTGTTACAAAGACTGCAGCAGACCAGATTACCATATTAAGACCAATTTTAAAGTGGCCAAAGTAATTGCTGCCAGCGCCAGGCTTGCTCAAGTGTGATGTTAATGTAGTCATGATGTCTCCTCGTTGTGTTTAATTTCCATCCAGTCAAAACCGGTGGTAGTACCATTATTTATCAAAAAGCCGTCGGTTGGCAGAATTGATTTTAAGTAATCAGTGTCGATTACAGTCCATATTTCTTTGTACGGTTCATTAACTATATCATGTACTACTCGACAACCGTCTATGATATAAGATACTTTATGACTTCGTATCTCATTCATTTGTTTTTCATTTAGTGATATAGCTTTGTGCTTGTTGCGCAGACCATCAAACACTTTATCGTTCTTAGGATCTATATAAGTAAAATATACAGAGTTTGATACACTAATCAATTGTTCAATACAGTACAGGATTTCTGGTATTTCTTGGTGTGTGAATACACTATTTGCAAATGCTAGGTCATAATGATTATTAGATGGAAATTCTTTAGTTCTAGATCCGCGAGGGTTATATGTTTTATGATATCTATCCCAGTAAATTACACTCGCATCAGGATGTTCATCTAACACTATATTAAGCGCTTGTATTGATAAATCTAAGCACGTATAATTTTCTTCTTTGATTTGACCGTTACTATAACTAATCAAATTACCACGGTTGCCACCAAAGTCTAATATTGTTTTATCTGCGTAATCATCTACAAACTGTTTAAATATATCAAACACGTCAAGCTTCTTGAATACTTTAAAGCTCATGCCCTATTCCATACTATATAGAGAATAATGAACTCGCGGTATAATGGTAGCATGCAAGCAACAATTCTTTCGAACCTATTACATCTACCCCACAAATAACCAACTCTACTGGTGGGATTGTTTTTAATTTCGTATTCAACAAGCATATATGCAGCTGCGGTTATCCAAACGTATTGTATTAATAGTATCATTTCCATAGTTTTAAAAGCTCATGTTCATTAATTCGTGACAATACTTCTTCGTAACTTATGTCATTCATAGTCATTCTAAAAAGTATTCTCGTATCTTCGGTTCGTACACTATGCAATTGTGTCACATCAAGTATAGCACAGCTATATGACATTTCATATGTGTTATCAAAACAAACTGGTCCAGTGCCTTTAAGTATAACATTGATAGCAACTGTAGCTCCTACATCACGATGAGGATTTAAGTTTGATTCTGCTTCTTGTATATAGTAACGTGGTTTAACTTCTGTTCTAATTAACAAGGATATGTTTGAAGCTATGTTATTTGCTAAATGGCAATCTTCCATATCCTCGTTACGTATTACTTTGTAGTTAGGTACTGACCGTGTTTCAAACTCATTAGAAGCAGTGAACACTTTTGCTCGATGTTGATTCTTATAGAATTCAGCTATTAAGTCTTCACGCATAATCTCGCTTATAGGTAAATGAGTTAAATACTTATTCATGGTAACACATCAACAACTAAATGGATTCGGTCTATGTTACTCGCATTAACAGCAGTGTGTTTACCTTTACCAGTTTCAGTAAAGCACCATTTATTAGCAGCAAGGTGATGAGTCTCATCCTCGATAATCATAAAGCATCCAATTCCTGTTTGTATAGGATAATGGATTCGTGGGATAGGATCTTTATGCCAATTCATACAAGTTCGCGGTTTAGACTTCATTAAACGAATCCGTCCTGGCTTAATGTTATTATGAAGTGTGTTATATACTTCTTCAAACATAGTTCCTTTAAACACATCACACAACTGCCATTCATATATACTGCTAGGCTTTAATGGAATCTTTACATCGCCTTCTGCAGTATGTCTAATAAAGGTTTCAAAGTCAGCAAAATACCCAGCGCCAAACCCAATATCATCAGTATAACCTACAGGAGCATTTAAACATATTTGTTGTGCACTCAAAGGATTCGAAGGTTGAAACCAATTTAATTCCATTGATTTAAGTTCTTCTGTTAAACCTTCAAACACCGGCAAATCTACATCACGAAAGTATTTCATCCATTATCCATTCCTATAAACTCTTCTACCTTTGAGTAATAATTTTCTTGTAAGAATTTTTCAGCTCGTCTTTTGTTCTCAGGATTAGTGAACAATGATTGGAACGACATTTGTCTAAGTTCCTCAAAGTCGTATCCTAAGCACTGATAAAACATAAGAAAGAACGTGGATACTTTAATATCATCGATAAATCCTTCTTGCAAAACCCTTACGTATTCTGTAGCTTCAAGACTCGTCCAATCGTCGCGGGTCCATTGATTTGTTTCGGAGTCAACCTCAAATCCGTATTCTTTATAGTTAAGTGATAACTCAGATGCAGTACCAAGCTCAAGTGGCGAGAAAGAATAAGCATCAAACAAATGATTCCTAGCAAATAGCTCTTTAGTCCATACGTCCATTGTTGCTTCGTTATCATGCGGCAAGCCAGCAATAAAGCTACCGTACACACTAAGGCTTTGACCAAAGGCTTCTTTAGATGCTTCTATGGTTGCAAATATCTTTTCCTTAGGACAGTTTTTACCAATGGCTTTCGCAGCATCTTGGTTTAATGACTCTACTCCTAAGAACCATGCGCATACATTAATCTTTTTAAGCAATTCTATTTGTTCAGGCCATCGGGCTACTAAGTCAATTCTTATGAACGCCGAGAACTGTAGATTTTTTATTCCAAGTTCATCTATAGCATCAGCAATAGCTTGTAGCTTTACGGTTTGTTCATTAAACGTATCATCAATAATTACATACTTGGTTGTGCCGTATAGATCATAATTCTGCTGTAACTCGCGTTTGATGCAATCCTTATCTCTGAGATAGGACATATCACCTTTCTTTTTACCGATGAGCGGGTAAGCGCAGAACTTACATTTAAATATGCAACCACGACCAAACTCAATTCCCATAGCATCTTCTGGTCCCCAAAAATCTTCAGGTACATAGTTGATTTCAGAATGTCTAAAATCGAATTCAGAACCCTTTTGGTCATAGTCAATTACCTTTGGATCACTACCGTATGCAATGTTATAATTAAGTCTCGTGCCGTTCTTTAAATGATCTGTTAGATGTATAGCCATAGCTTCACCCATACCAACTACATAATAATCAATACAATCTTCTACATCTTTAACTCGATTAGCACTCATTTGTCCGCCGTACACTGTGCTTACACCTTTACATCTAATGTAATCGGTCATGCGTTCTATGTCTTCATCTGACGTAGGCCAATGCCATAAAATGTTTTTTCTTGCTTGGTCTCGAGTATGACGAGCAGTATCTACTTCTTTACTTTTTCTCATGAACAAAGAAGAACTAAATCCAACCCAAAGTGTATTATCACCAATAAGTTTATCTAGCAACTCGTTAATAGTACCGTTCTGAATCCAATGAGTAAAGTTATTTAATACAAACACACTATAGCCTTCATTACGTAACGCTGACGCAATCTTATAACCGCCAACTGCGCGAGCAACATTGAATACAGGATCGCTTCCTTCAGTCATCATTATGATATCGTATGTTTTCATTTCTACCCTTTTCGAGGTTTGTTAAAATCTACTGGTGTGCCATCTCTACCAGTATAAAATAATATCCCGTCTTTATCTATTACTAAGTCTTTAGTATTGAACCATCCATCGTACACACAGTTAGTGCCTTTAACAAATAAACATTTTCTGCCATCGTAATCCCACTCACAATTAAAAATATTTCCGAGAATAGTTGAGTTTGGAGGTGTTATAGATTTAATAGCTTGCACTTCTTCCATATTATTAAATACATGCATAATAGCATTTGGCCCAATTTCACTCATTCCCCATATACAAATAACTTTAGCACCTCTTTCTATAAATGCTTCAATTATATCATATGTTACAGGCTCCGACCCAACTAAGAATACTTTACCAGTTAAATCGAGATCGTTAAATCCTTTCGTAATCATTACACCCTTTGCTTGTTTGGGTGTTAAGTGTGTATGAGTATATTTATCTGCTTGGCGAACATATTCATATGGATTAAACTTATCTAGAGTAACATCTGCACCAGCAAGTAATCCTGGAATAGTTTGTGCGAATAGACCACCAGCACGTGTGGGATTTAAACATGTGTATATAGAGCTTGTTGCATTGATACCTTGATCAATACGAGCATTTATAGAATCATATAATATTTTCTCTGGGCCATTAAATATTTTCTTTGGCTCTCCCGAAGTTCCAGACGTGTGAATGAATACACCGTTTTCAACAATATCTAAAAAATAGTTTTCGTCATATTCTTCATAGCATGATATAAGTGGCATTAGTTATCCTTGAAGTAATCGAAACCGAATTCTTTATCAACGTATTTTAGCACGTGATGGCCCATGAATCTTTCAGTAATGGTTTTAAACATTTGGTCGTTTTGACCTTTAACATAACGTTTTAGCACATCAGTCTTTTCTATACGGTCAGTTGATGTCTTCTTTGCCCAATCCCAGAATTCATTCTCGTATATAGAACCACCGTGATAGATTAGATTAATAAGATCTTCAACGGCGCGGTAATTAAGAACACATAAACCGTTTGCTTGCTCTTGGCTAATCTCATTACGCATATAATCAGAAAGGATCTCTGTATTCTTAACTGCCATGTACAAAGAGTTAGCACTCATAGGTTCAAAGAACACTGCCCTATTACCGTTCATTAACAGCTTATCGTTAACAGTTCGTGTACAATAATAAGGTTTTAAATCAAACGTACGAAAGTTCTCTCTGTCAACATCTGAAGCTTCAGTGATACGTATGAGCTCATCTTCTGCTTCTTCCTTGGAACAAAATTCATTATTATATAAAAAGCCATGCGATGTTCTGTGCTGTAATGGGATTACAAACATCCATCCATATTTGTGTGCAACGTGCTTTGTGAATCCAAAATCTGAACCTTCAGGATTATCATAAACTAATGCTGAGTTTAAAACAAGATTCACTTCTTCGTAATGTGTAAAATCGCTAGGACGACCACGGCAATCAACAATGTAATCAAACTTGTGTGGTTCACCATTTACATCCATCCATCCGCTGCTGTGCGCCTTTGATGCATTACCATGTAATACTTTATAACCATCGTAAAGATTACCTAGTCGTTCCATACCCATCACAACAAAGTCTTTAGCATCAAAATGAATAGCATGATAACCAGATTGGAACGGGAATATGATTTCGTTCTCTCGCCAATCAATGTATTGTGTACCATATTTAGTTGTGCTTTTAAGCAAGTCTTTTTCTGTAGCAAACGTAAAATCAAATGCTTGACCAATTGCAAAGGTTACTTCTGATGTTGTGCTTTCGCCTACGCCTAGGATAGGTACATTAGGATCGTATACATGAGTTAAATCTAATTCAATTCCACGATTCTTAAAATCTTTAAGTAAACAGCCCGCGGTTAAAACCCCAGCACTGCCTGCGCCTAATACAGCAATCTTCATCATTTACCTCTTGCGTTTAAATATGTTTCTTTGTTTAGTCTCCAGACGTTCTGTTCAACACCAAACAATTCTTCTTCACTAATGTGATCTACAATGCCTCTTTTCTCGAGTATGTAATATAACTTATTTAACCTTAGCATACTACCGCTTGCATCGTTTTCTGTATTAGTAGTAATATAGATTGGTTCTGTTGTGCTCTCAATAACCAATGGTAAATGATAATAAAACATCCAACAGTTCATATGATTTTTGCTTAATCCGCCAGGCCTAGAATACAATTGCGCGCCACGATAAAGTGCGCGTACTCCACCTCTAAACTCATGAACACCACTTACACCAACTATCTTATCATCTACGAATGTTGCAAACCACTTGCCGCCTTCATTTAGCGTCTTATAGAAATTCATTCTTTCTAATGAATCATTATTCTTATAACCAAGCTTTTTGCATTCATCTATAAATGCGGTAAGTGCATATGTAATACCGTAAAGCGGTTTAGTTTCTATCATGAGAAAGTGAATCCTAAGTCTTTATAGACAGTTGTTGAGCCAAACATAGCTGGTAATAATTCTGGTTCTGATGTTATAGAGAAGTGATCGTATCTATCTAGTAACTCATTAACTATGATTTCCATAAAGTGCTTAACAACAAAGTCTCCGGTGCAGTGATGTGGACCATAAGCTAATGTTACTGGAAGTGGCTCATTGTCGCGCTCAAGCTTGAATACGTTTGGATCTTTGTAGTGTTTAGGATCACGATTAGCACCATACGTATATAATAGAATACGCGAACCCATGTCTATTTTGTAACCATGATAATCAATTGTTTTAGGAACATCTCTGATGCCACCTTTCAGTGGAGCAAGGCGCATACTTTCGCGAGCAAATGCAGGTACTAAAGATCTGTCTGCTTTGATACGTTTAACTATATCTGGATACTTAGCAAGATTCATTGCTAGATTTTGATACATCGATGATGCGAAGGTAGGAATAACTACAGTCCATAATGATTGAATAAACATATAAGCCATTAGATCTGGTTTGTCGTTAAACTCCCATTGCTTATCGCTTAGGTTACGAGCCATGTTAATCATTGTATCTTCGTCACGTCCTTCTAAAGAATAGTAACCAATTGCTTCATTAACAATATCTGAGAACATTTTATAGAATTCAGTTTGTTCTGCTACTGGTTTATCGTAATCAAATTCAGGATCAAAAGAAGCAAAAGGCATTCCAGGTTTCATCCAAGCATGATACGCGTCTTTAACAAAGTCTTCATCAACATCAAGTTCTGACCAAGGGAAATGAATCATTTGTATTTGTGTGTCTGTAACTACTCGACCAATAACATCGTATGAATTAAACTCTTTACCACTCTCAACAGTATCAAACCATTTAGTTAGATTCTTTTTAAATATATTTGTGTATAGACCAGAGTTGCGTTTTATCCATGCAAGACTATGCTTCTTAGCGAGATGATGGTGTGGGCCTTCACGTAGTGTGAGTGCATAACCTGCTCGCCAAGTACCACCTAGTGGAGTTGGATCAAATGGTGCTGGGGATGTGGTAGCCATGCTGAAATCTTCATTCATTGTAGAAGCTTCTTTCAGCTTATCCATTGAGAAGATAATCCAGTGCTTATATGTAGGATGCCAATAGAAACCACGCTCTTCATTGTCAAACAAGAATTGAGTGTGTTCATCCATTTCATACAGAAATTTTGGGTTGGTTATATCAAAGTCAATCTTGCGCATAATATATACCTTAGGTTTAAGAGGTGTTATAGGTCCGCTGTAAGAGGAGTAAACACCATAGACCAACCAGCGTCTGCGACAGTTTGCGCTGCAACAGGAGAAACATCAGCCATCAACGTTTTGTATTGAGCAACTGCGTCGTCGTGCCACTGAGTAGTAATAGTAAAAACATTATCTTCTGCTGCCACTGATGTAGTGCGTGTACCTGCACTAGAGCACGAATTCAAATATTCTATTACATCATTAGGCAACGTAGTTCTTACAAAACCAAGTACTTCGGCTGCTGATTGAGTAGTGTCAGGAGTAATTACTACGACTTGCTGTATCATTTTGTGTGTCCTTAATCTTGTCTGTTATAGCTATTTATTAAAAACTAAACCAAAGTTCTTAGAAATCATGTGCAAGACTGTAGTTTTTTTCTCGATGGATTCTGCTTGTAGTTTTATTAAAGAACTTTCTCGTTCGGGTGTACCTATATCAAACGATTTAGCATTTTCATAATGGTGCTGGTGGTGCCAACAATCTTCTAATCTATATGTTAGCACGTTATTCTTTCTAACTTTATAGCCAAATATAGTTTCGTTGTCATAACCGAAAGAAGCTACTATTTGACTCGGATACATAGAAGCAGATGGATCTTTTAGTTCTTCCATACATGCGAGTACTTCTTCTATATCAGAAAAGTAATCTAATTTATTCATGCCATAACGACTTGCTAAAACAACACCAGTATTAAAAACATTGTTATAACCATCATATCCGTCTTCTGTTAATAGTGCATGTGCGTTCCAATATTTTGCTTGCGGATTTCTAAAATCTTTTTTGTACTGTTTAATATACGAGTTTTCTCCCATTAAACCAATATCATCGCAATCTAAATCTTTTATTCCAATTTTACTAGGCATCTCGTATAAGCAGCAGATAGCGTGGTTAACTGGAACAGAGTTGAATATGTTACCATGATTTATAAAATACACATCTAGATCTACATACATAACAAAATCGTATTTGTGTGTTAACTTGTCAAGTAAGTAGATTTTGTATAAGTTAATTACGTCATATTCAGAAAGGTTTGGAAACCTGTTATAAAACTCTTCATACTGATCGTCTCTTTCATAATGAAAATATTCAGCCCCAACAGCTTCAGCGTATTTAATCTTATTATCCGTTAAGCGACTTTCGTACTCCGCCATTTGTATTTGTGTGAGTTTACTTTTGGGTATTGGGTTGTCACTGTAGTTCTTGGGATTATCAAGACGATCGTCTGGTATTTCTATATACATAGAAAACATAGCTTTGGTCTTGTCATTAAAGAAATGATTAAATTGCTTATTAATAAAGTGTATGCAATGACCTTCTAAACCTTCCGATGGTTTAGCATTATAAATCCTGTGCCACATTGGATCTAATATCACGTAAGGAATATTGTATTTCTCTACTATATAAGAAAAGACTGATTCGTTATTAGGATAGTACAGATCAGTAATAATGTCTGGTAATTTTTTAAGATCTTCAATCTTGGCTATAGCATCTTTCATTCTTTCTATGAAACGAATTTGCTTAATGCTTTCACTGTTACCTAGAATAATGCCGGTATTAATTACATGATTATCTTTGCCATCTAATAGATCTTTAGTAATAAAATATTTAAGTGCAGGGCTTCTTAGTCCAACATGACTTAGAATTACAGAATCTTTATCCTTCCACTTTATGTCTGCATCTTGATGATAGAAATACAGTCCTTTACTTAGGTCGTGTTCTTCGAATACGTTTAAATCTGTATTAAATAAGACGTCCATATCAACGTACATAATCTCGTCGTATTCTTCAGCCAGCTCAGCCATAAGATGGTGCTTATATAAATTAACCTTTGTAAATTCTAATTCATCACCAATATCAAAATCTCGCATGGTATTGTGGTAAAATTTAAATTCGACACCTATCTTCTCAGCGTAATCAGATTTGTTATCAATCAACCTCTGAAAGTATTCGTCAACTAGTAATTGTTTAGCTTTGTCTCCGGCTTTGGTGTACATAATTTGGCTTGCATCAAATCCTTCAGATTGTACATTCCTATTTAGATTATCATATAAAGAAAATATAATTCTTTTCATTTGCCTATCACCATATATCTATCGTATTCACCGCCCGGCGATCTAAGTTCTTCTTTTTCGATTATCGTTTTTAGATGCAAAGACTTAGCAAACTCGTCTAAACTATCACTGGTATTAATGTGGCTTTGTATAGAATGATAGTTATTACCTTGAAAACATACAATAGCATCTTCTCTTTTAAGAGTACACATTAGCGCAATATCATCTGGCTCCATGTGTTCGCAGCTAGTATTAATTATAAGCTGGTAAGCACCTCGGTGTTGAAAGAACCAATCAGCACCGTCGTCGGTAATGAATTTAATATTGTCTTTATTAACGAGTTGTTTACCAAACGTTTTAGCGAGAGGATCACAATCAACTGTATCTATTCTAACGTCTGGTAAATACTCACTAAGCATTAAAGCAGTAATTCCATACCACCCGCCGAGAATACAAACTTTTTTTATATCATGATTAATAATATGAGGTAGTAATTTTTCTACTAGCCATTCTTTACTAGCTATTTGGTTATCATTAACTGAATTAATAATATCAAAGCTTCTGTAAAGATCTGTATCTGCGTTGTATTTAGACTGTTGATATATTTTATCCACAGCCTTGAGTGCATTTTTATAAAGGTTTTCTTTATAACTCATAATCTATCCCATTATACATTAATACTGGAGCGTTAGCAACAGGAGCATTAGCAACACTACTTACTATCCCGTGACCAAATGTGTTAAATGGTATTTGCTCGTGAACAAGAAAGCGATCTATTCCTGGATATTTCCGCATATAATAATCGCGGTTAGACATAAACTTTTCCCAGATATGATCTTGTTCACCAGCAACCCAAGTAATTATAGAGCTATTTATTGATACGTCGTAAGCATGCGGTGCCATGTACTTATCTTTCTTCCAATATGCATCGAGGATAGTCAAGCCATCCCAGTTAATATATTGACTAGGATCAGATTTAATGTCCATGTCTAGATCAAAGTACAGACATCTGCCTTTTACTGGAAAGTCTTTACTAAACATTGCAAGCTTATTCCACCAAAACTTAAGTGATGGCTTTTTAAAACATGGAATACACTCAGCCAAAACACCTTCTGGATTATCCGTATAACAGTAATAGTTAGCCCACGGATAATAATTGTGTAGTTGTTCGAACAGTCTATTAACATGCTCTGGGCTGTACTTATCACCATGCTTAACAAGTATTATATTATCAGGCATTAACTTCTCTTAATTGATGTGTGTTAATAATTCTAGTACTACAGTTTCTTTCGCAAGTCTTAATTGGATTATCACCATCCATACTATCTGGTAATGTTTCGGCAAACCATTTTGAATCTATAATCTCTGATAGAGGAGTATGGAAAATGTTGTATTGCTTTTTATTCTTTTCGTATTCTATATATTCTGGTGTTTGCAAAAGCTTTCCACCTTGCTGTGAATCGCTATTGAGTGCAAGGTAATAATTATTTTGATGATAGCAACATGGTAGTATTTGTCCGTCTGGATTAACTACAACTTCATTTCTGGGTCGTGCCCATCGACATGTAATTTTATCTGTTAAAGTGCGACTGTTAGTTCCTGAAATTACAGCCTTTGGCAATACTGAATCATCGGCTCTTTCTAATACAAAGTCTTTGCCATTTTCATCGACGTGATGAGTTTTGTTTCCTCTGTTAGGTTTAAACCTATCTGAAATAACAAACTCATGATTTATAGAACCACTAGTCATTGCTAGTGCACGGATTTCATCTTTGTAATCTTGATTGTGCTTGAATAAAACAGTTTGTGTTTTAGCTATAGCTTTTGTTTGGCTGAAAGTTTTAAGATTTGTTAACACTGTATCTAGATTAGTAAAGCGTCTATACTTTTCGTGCATTTCTTGAGTAATACCATCTACATCAAAAGTAACTTGTAGTCGTCTTCCACCAAGCACACCGATGTCCCACCAGAAATCTTCGCTTCTTAAAGATCCATTAGTAGTAATTATTATATTGCTTTGGGAGTTGTTAATGATATATTCAACAATTTTTAGAATATCTTTCGCCATCATAGGATCGCCCCATGTACCGCAAAAGCTGAAACGTTTAACGTTCCTGAGTTCTTTAATTGGAAATGCTTTTACAAAATCAGCTAAACTCCATTTGACTAATGGAAGCCAGTCTTGTTTCTCGAGACCTTGGGGATTTGTTCTATGACATTGAGGGCATCCAGCGTTACAATATGTGCTGATATCCATAAAAACATTTAAGTCTTGATTAACCCATAACTTCATTTCTGTTACTTCCCATAATATATAAAGCACTTTCCCAACCAGCAAAATGCTTATTAAAGATAGTGTAGGCTTCGTTGTAATTTAAAATTAGTTCTTTATAGTCTATACCAAGAGGCCAGTGATCTGGTTTAACTTGTTTGCCAAAGAACTCGTTTAATGATTCTGCGCTAAGATCTTCATAATCAAATACATGCGGTTCTAAGTTAGATATAAATTTAACATCATACCACCAATTAATAGCATACCGAATAATATCTTCTTCTTTAAGTGTATAATGAATCTTTCTAGGTTCAATGCCTTGATGTACATTATGCGCGTATTCCCAATTGGTTTCTTTTTGATATTGTATACTCATAAAAGAATCCCAAGGATTCCTAGCTATAGTTAATATTTT
>TARA_B110000090_G_scaffold74688_1_pt1 | contig 12067 bp, 6 predicted proteins | sample TARA_B110000090 | Tara Oceans TARA_B110000090 (sample SAMEA4397239) | marine metagenome | biome: Polar Biome; feature: [SRF] surface water layer (ENVO:00010504); material: water (ENVO:00002006), including particulate matter (ENVO:01000060) such as... | depth 5 m
CTAAACTGCTCAGACGTGGGTTGAGGTAGTTCACCTATCCCACCAAAAGCTGAGCCCTTGTGGTGAGCAAGACCCTCTAAATCAATCACTTGATGCCCTAGTTTTTTTAATTCACTCAGTATGTACGTTTTACCACTGCCCGTATAGCCGCCCAGTAGTTTAATTTGGATTGGCAGTTCTAGTATTTCAAGCACATGATTTCGGTATGCCTTATATCCTCCGGTGATTACATTGAGCTCTGTGAATCCGTTGTCTGATAGATGCTTAGCAAAAGATTGACTTCTCATTCCCCCTCTCCAGCAGTGAATAATGGCGGTGCCTTCTGGAGCCACTCTTTTAGAATCATTTATATAATCAATTAGCTTGGGATTCACGAGTGCAGTACCAAGCTGTATAGCAGCTTCTCTAGATACTTGTTTGTAAGTGGTCCCTACTTCTACACGCTCCTCATCAGAAAATAGTGGGATGTTTACGGCACCTGGGATATGGCCTTGCTGGTACTCCTTTGGAGAACGAACATCTAGTATTGGTAAGGTGCTGGATAAAGCCTCCGTTATAGTGATGTTGTGTACCATAGTATACTAACCATTTATCCTTGTTTAGGTTCAAGGGTAAGCAATGTTTATCTAGTTCTAGTGAATAATAGCGATGTGAAAGGCTGAGAAAATAATTCTTCCAAAAGACTAGAGATAATTCGATTGCTTATAGAATACTAGTGATGCTGAGATTTCAAATGGTTAGAAAATTGAGTGATCTTATCTTGTTTAAGCCTGACTGAGTTTTTTCGACCATTTTTAAGTAAGGATATTTAATTTCTCCTACCGAAAATTTCTTCAGTTTTAAAAGAGTCAAGTCCTTTTTTAACCATTCGGGCAGTTACATCCATTGCTTGGTCCTTTGTATCTGTATCGTTTCTTAGCCTTACAGCCATCAAAAATCAGTAGAAGGCTTAGCCCAAGTAATAGGATGGCGAATGTTTTTTTCATCTCAGGGGACGAATGTAAAACGTAACTCCGGATGAGATAGTACCTTTGTCCTTATTTTTATGAAAGACACGATTAAAATAATACTGAAAGGTGCAGCTATGGGAGTAGCAGAAGTCATCCCAGGAGTATCTGGAGGCACATTGGCATTTATCACAGGTATATATGAGCGATTGTTATCTGCTATTAGTACTATTAATTTAGACCTTATCCAGTTATGGAAGACGGATGGGTTTAAAGCTGTATGGGCAAGAATAGATGGATATTTTTTAGGGAGACTTTTAGCAGGAATGGCTATTGGTTTTATACTAGGACTAAAACTTATCGTAGGACTACTTCAGAGTCACCCTGTGCATATTTGGAGTTTCTTTTTTGGACTTATTTTGGCTTCTATACCGCTTATAGGTAAGCAGGTAAAAAAATGGAGAGCATTAGAGGTAGTCCTTTTGGTATTGGGAGCAGCACTCGTTTACTGGGTGACTGTAGCTGCACCTAGTCAGGGTAGCGAGCACTTATTTGTAGTGTTTATAGCAGGAATTATAGGTGTGTCTGCATTGATGCTTCCGGGACTTAGTGGCAGCTTTGTGCTGTTATTGATGGGGATGTATACGATTATTATGCCAGCTATAGAGGAAGTGACTCACCATCCATTTGGTCCAGAGTTATTGGTCGTTTTGGTTTTTGGACTGGGTATGCTAGTAGGTTTATTGAGTTTTGCTAAGGTATTGAGTTTTACGTTTAAGAAGTATCCTAATCCTACATTGGGTTTACTTACAGGGTTTTTGATAGGGTCTCTTAATAAGGTGTGGCCGTGGCAGCATGTTATGGAGACACGTGTAAATAGCAAAGGGGTAGAAGTAGTGCTGTTTTCTGAGAGTGTGATGCCCACGACATTCAGTAATTTGACTGATAACTTTCTGTATGGAAATGACTCGCATCTCTTCGTGAGTATTAGTATCATGGCAGTAGCTATTGGTATAGTTTTTTTGATGAATAAATTTAGCGTAACGGAAATATGAGAAACTTTGCAGTCATAGGGTTTCCAGTAAAGCATTCTTTTTCTCCTGATTATTTCAAAGAAAAATTTATACAGGAATCCATCAAGGATGCTACGTATACGGCTATAGAAGTAGCAGATATTAGTGATATTAAGCAAGTAGTAAAGACACATGATCTTGCGGGGTTTAATGTGACTATTCCACATAAGCAGACGATTCTCCCATATCTCGAAGGTATGAGTGAAGCGGCTAGAGTTATGGGAGCGGTGAATACAGTAACTGTGAGAGATGGAGTACTCTACGGAGATAATACGGACTATATCGGATTTAGAAAAAGTGTAAGAAGTTTACTTAGAAGTGGTTTTCAGAGTGCACTTATTTTTGGCACTGGTGGTAGTAGTGTAGCAGTAAAGTTTGCTCTAGAGCAGTTAGGTGTACTCTACTCCACTGTATCTAGAGGTAAGCATGCCGATTATACCTATACAGACATAGACGAAGAGGTGCTGGGAGAGAATAATCTACTGATAAATACTACTCCGTTAGGGATGGATCCTAAGATAGATGAGTGTATAGACATCCCTTATGAGTTTATACACAAGCGTCATATCTGTGTAGACCTTATTTATAATCCAGAGGAAACACTATTCCTTCTAAAAGCAAGCGAGCGAGGTGCTCGTGTCAAAAGTGGGTTAGAAATGCTTCAAATTCAAGCTGACGAGTCTTGGAAAATATGGAATTCGTAATTTTTATCTAACTTGCAGTCATCTTTATGAAAAATACACTTTTACTCTTAGCTTTAGGGACAGTTTTACTTATAAATGAAAGTTGCCAGAAGCCACCTGTGCCTATAATTGTCCCAGCAGGTAATACAACCGATACCACTATTGGAGGCGGGGGTCAAGAAGAAGAGGTGAGTCCTTATGTAGGGTCTTGGAAGTATGATAAGATAGAGCTAACCAATGGTGTACTAGAGATAATGGGCAATGAATTAGGTGATTTTGAAGGTGCGGGATCGGACATAATCGGGGAAGTAGTAATTACCGAAAATCCAAATATGTATACTACAACACTTTCTTTTACTGCGGATATTTCGGTGTTTGGTCAAGCTCAAAGTCTGCCTGTGGATAAGCAAACATCGGGAGGGACCTGGACTGAAAGTAATGGTGAAATAACGCTTGTAGATGATAGTGGTAAAAATATAGCTGTGGTGAGTAGTACTTCCTCCTTGATAGTCTTTACTGGTGAGTTTACAGAGACTATAGACGCACAGTTTGGAAGCATAGATGCTACCTCAGATGTAGTGTTTACCATTAGTAAATAGCTTACCCAGTTTCAAACCCAAACGTTACTGTACGTTGCTCGTGAGTTTATTTAGGCTCGAGCAGAGATGTGTTCAGACCTAGTGTAAAGGTAAACTTAGCCTTAAACTTTACTAGTCTATCCAGGCTCCTCCACCTACGAAAGTTTTCCGGTAGTACGTTTGTTTGAGATTGCTCACCATCACACCTTTACTGCTAGAGGCATGTGCAAAGTATCCATCCCATAAGTAGATACCCACGTGAGTTATTCGAGTTCCGCCAGCCGTAGCAAAAAACACTAGATCTCCTTCGTACAGCGATAGTTTATTGATGGGCATAGAGTTACTATAGATATCACGTGATACTCTCGGTATTACTTTATTGTAGACTTGACTGTACGCATTACTGGTAAATCCTGAGCAGTCTGTACATTTCTTAGTACTGCCGCCATAGCAGTAGGGTGTACCTCGCCAGTCTAGCGTAAACAGAAGTAGATCTAAGTTAGCTTCAGGATTAGCAGGAATACTTAGCTCAGAACAGATATTGCGTATTTTCTTCCATTTTCTAGGATTAGTAGCTGAGGTATCTACTTCTTCCAGTATTACCTTACTTGTGTCTTGTGCTACGAGGTTACTCGTGACTATAAAACAGAATAGGACGAGTAAATATCGCATTATACTATTAACTCTTCGTAAGGCAGTGTTAGTATAGTTTCTCGTACAAAGGAAGGATGTTTTCTAACTTGTATTTCAATGCATGTTCTTTCGCCTGTTTCTTAAATAGGGCAAGGTTTTCATCTTTGAGTATATTTATTGCATCCGCTCCCATTTTTTCTACGTCTCCTATGTTGCTGATATAGCCAGTGACTCCGTCTATATTTACCTCTGGTAGCCCACCTGTATTGGTACTTATCACAGGCACTTCACATGCCATAGCTTCCAGGGCTGCTAGTCCAAAACTTTCTGTTTCAGAAGGTATTATAAATAGGTCAGCTATGCTGAGGATCTCTTCTACGGCTTCTTGCTTTCCTAGGAAAGTGACGTCTGCACACACCTCGCAGTTTCTACATTCTTCTTCTACAGTTGCTCGTTCGGGTCCATCTCCTATAAGCAGGAGTTTTGCGGGCATTTTGGCTGCTACTCTTCGGTATATTTCAAGTACGTCTGGTACACGTTTCACTTTTCTGAAGTTTGAAGTGTGTACGAGTATTTTTTCATTGTGGGGTGCTATGGCTTTTTTGAAGTGGTCCTTAGGTTGTTTATTAAACCTATGGAAATCTATAAAATTAGGGATAACGTGAATGTCACCGTCATAGCTGAAGTTAGCATAAGTGTCTTTTTTAAGGCTCTCAGATACTGCTGTCACTATATCACTTTCGTGAAGTGAGTAGCTCACTACGGGCTCGTAGCTTTGGTCTTTACCTACGAGGGTAATGTCTGTACCATGCAGTGTAGTTACTATCTTAAGTGTGATTCCTTCTCTAGCAAGAATATGCTTTGCTGTCACAGCTGCAGCAGCATGTGGGATTGCATAATGTACATGTATAACCTCTAGCTTATGCGCTTTTACTATATCCACTATTTTACTAGTGAGTGCTATCTCGTATGGTGCGTATTTGAAGAGTGGATAGTTATTGAAACTGACTTCATGGTAGTATAGGTTTTGATTAAAGGCATCTAACCGTACAGGCTGATCATAGGAGATAAAGTGGACTACATGTCCTTTGTCTGCTAACGCCTTACCTAGTTCTGTGGCCACTACACCACTACCACCGAATGTGGGATAACATACTATGCCTATATTCATATCTATTTAACTATACAAAGATGAACGTATTAGAGTTTGAAAACTAACGGATTAATATAAAAATGATTCAAGATTTGGAGAGTCAATAAACATTTAAAGAAAAGGCGTATTTCTTTCAACGATACTTTGCAAGTAGTTCTTAAGGGTTGCTTGATTCGATACTATCTTTTGTGACAGTTTTAGCGATAAAACAAGTGGATTACACAGTTAAATACTTTTTTTATTCCTAAAACTGTCTTGGAATAGCGCTCTATTTTTTCGCCACTTTCAGTCGAATCTCACTAGTTAAAAATATTCGAAATCTAACCCAATAATCGATCTCAGTTTTAGAAGTCTATTGGGTACGTCAATAGGTTGTTTAATAATTAAAATAAGTTTGGTCCGAGCCATTTTTTAGTGATAGCTAGGTCACTATTTCTACGCTCTGCATAGTCATTCACTTGATCGTCACTTATTTTCCCTATTGCAAAATACTTGCTTTCTGGATGGGAGAAGTAAAGACCAGACACAGATGCTGCCGGATACATGGCAAAGCTCTCTGTAAGGCTAATTCCTGTATGTTTTTCTACTTCTAGTAGCTCCCAGAGTTTTGCTTTCTCGGTATGGTCAGGACTAGCGGGGTATCCTGCTGCCGGTCGGATGCCTTGATATTTTTCGCGGATTAGTTCATCGTTAGTTAATTGCTCATCTGCGGTATATCCCCATATAGAAGTACGCACCTCGTGGTGGAGGCACTCTGTGAAAGCTTCGGCAAGTCTGTCTGCTAGTGCTTTGACCAGTATGGAGTTATAGTCATCATGATCTGCCTCATAGTGCTCTATCATTTTCTCTATACCTATTCCTGTAGTCACTGCAAAGGCTCCCAGATAATCTTGTTTACCGCTGCTAGTAGGAGCTATGTAGTCACCCAAAGATATATTGGGTATTCCTTTTCCCATTTTACGTTGCTGGCGTAAGAAATTAAATGTGGTTCCCGTTTCAGTTAGTTTTACATCGCCGTTTTCCTCATTAGCTTGGAATATGCCAATTACTGCTTTGGCTGTCAGCTTCTTATTAGCGATAATGTCATCGAGCATAGCCGTAGCATCCGTAAATAACTTTTGAGCTTCTTCACCTACATAAGGATCATCAAAGATAGTTGGATATCGGCCTCTGAGTTCCCACGTCTGAAAGAATGGAGTCCAGTCTATGTATTTACGCAGTACCTCTAAGTCGAAGTCTTCGTATACTTTAATGCCAGATTTCGCTGGTGTGGGAGGGGTGTAGTCCGACCAGTCTAATCGTAATTTATTATCTAAAGCCTCCTGAAAGGTAAGGATGTTTTTATCCGCTTGCCTAGCTGCATGTTGCACAGCTAGTTCTGCATACTCTGCCTTGGTGTCAGATTCAAATTTAGCTTTGGAGTTTTCTCCTATTAGTTTACCTGCTACAGGTACAGATCTAGAAGCATCTAGTACGTGCACTATAGGGCCGCTGTAGTGTGGAGCTACTTTTACTGCGGTGTGTACTCTACTTGTGGTTGCCCCACCTATGAGTAGAGGGTATGTCATTCCTCTGCGTTCCATCTCTGTAGCTACATCCACCATTTCGTCTAGACTGGGAGTGATGAGCCCACTGAGTCCTATTACATCTACATTATGCTTGATGGCTGCGTCTAGTATTACATTAGCAGGTACCATGACACCTAGGTCTATGATTTCGTAGTTATTACACGCTAGTACTACACCTACTATATTTTTACCTATGTCGTGCACGTCACCTTTTACAGTAGCCAATAGTATCTTTCCTTGGGTACTTGCTGCGGATTTATCAGCTTCTAGGTAGGGCTGTAAATAGGCTACAGATTTTTTCATCACTCTGGCACTTTTTACTACTTGAGGTAAAAACATTTTCCCTGCTCCGAATAGGTCTCCTACTACATTCATACCAGCCATTAGAGGACCTTCTATCACATGGAGTGGTTTGTCATATGATAGGCGTGCTTCTTCAGTATCTGCATCTATGTAGTCTGTGATTCCTTTTACGAGCGAGTGTTTCAGTCTTTCTTGGACGCTCTGATCTCTCCAACTGAGATCCACTGTGAGTTTTTTGCCGCCGCCTTTTACAGTCTCTGCATAGTCTACCAGTCTTTCAGTGGCATCATCTCGCCTATTGAAAAGTACATCTTCTACACGCTTGAGCAGATCTTTAGGTACTTCTGCATATACTTCTATCATCCCTGCATTTACGATTCCCATGTCTAGTCCAGCTTGGATAGCGTGATATAAGAAAGCGGTATGCATAGCTTCACGTACTACATTATTACCTCTAAAACTAAAGGAGATATTACTTACCCCTCCACTTACTTTGGCGTATGGTAAGTTTTCTTTAATCCAGCGAGTAGCGTTTATGAAATCTATGGCGTAGTCATTATGTTCCTCTATTCCGGTAGCTACAGTTAGGATATTTGGGTCAAAGATGATATCAGAGGCTTGGAAGCCTACCTGCTCAGTGAGTATCTTATAACTACGCTGACAGATTGCTATTCTCTTATCATAGGAGTCTGCTTGTCCATTTTCATCAAAAGCCATGACTACTGTAGCAGCACCATACCTTTTTATTTTTGTAGCACGCTCTATGAATGTTGCTTCACCGTCTTTAAGACTGATCGAGTTTACTATGCCTTTGCCTTGGATTACTTTCAGTCCTGCTTCTATGATTTCCCATTTGCTGGAGTCTATCATTACAGGTACTCGACTGATGTCTGGTTCGGCAGCTATTAAGTGTAGGAAGGTGACCATGGCCTCTTTGCCATCGAGCATTCCTTCGTCCATATTTACATCTATGACTTGAGCTCCATTTTCTACTTGTGAGCGTGCTACGGATAGTGCTTCATCATATTTGTTATTGAGTATGAGTTTAGCAAAGGCTTTGGAACCGGTTACATTGGTTCGTTCTCCTATATTAATAAAGTTTATATTAGGTGACTGTACCATTGGTTCCAGACCACTAAGTCGCAGGTAGTTTTGTATTGATTTTCCCATTATCCGTATTTAGAGGTGTTAGGGATGTAGAGAAGCTTATCTGGTCCGTCAGCTGACGGATAGGATGTAGCACCTTGTATGAATTACATTTTCAGGTTGCTAAGACTTCTCTGGGCCTAATCCCTCAGTCTTTCTTTATAAGCTGTGCAAAGTTATCTAAACGTAGTCCATAAAAAAACCACCGTGATAATAAATATCACGGTGGTTTTGTATAAAGTGAGAAAACTGTATTACTTCTCTCTGATAAGTTGTACAGATCCTTCTATAGGGCCTTTGCCTTCGTTTTCATCTCCGAATAAGAACTGGTAATTAATGATATAGTAGTAGGTGCCATCTGGGCAGTCTACACCTGTGTTATTAACTTGTCCATTCCACGATTTAGTGATATCTGTAGAGCGGTACACTGACTCTCCCCATCTGTTGAAGATTTTGATCTCATAGGTATCTAGGTTTTGTCCTTCTACTACGAAAGTATTATTGAGCTGCAATGGATCTTTAGATCCAGGAGTGAACACATTATACGGTTTCAGCTCTGGGACTTGATCATTCTCTACCGTTTGGCAGATCGTATCTGGACATCCTATTTGATTTATTGCGATAAGACAGATTTCGAATGTACCTTCTCTATCTTCATAGTTATGACAAACTGGTTCGAGATCGTCACTTGTAGTTTGCACTTTTATTTCTGGCAGTGGCTCTAATTCTTGGATAGTCCAAAATAAATCTAACTTTCCTCCAGGAGTAGCTTGTGTGGTAGAGGTATTGGTAAAGCAGAACTCAGGCTTACCAGAGTCATCGATATCAAAACCAGCAGTGACATCTTGTACTTCTACTTCTATGGTATCTTGAGCCCAACATCTCGGAATCTCGTCATACTCCGGTGCTAGTATCACACTATACGTACCAGGTTGGCTATAAGCGTACTGGTAAGTATTTATAGTCTCATCCTCTTCGTTTCTTTCCTCATTGTTTCCTAAGAGCCATTTCAGACGTGTATATCTAGCATCGTATGTACCTGTGAACGTGATTACTTCATCAATACAAACCGTCATAGGATCTGCCGTAATAAGTACTTCTGGACTTGGATTTACGATGACCACTATTCTTTTCTGTATTAGAATATCTGGATTAGAGTCTGGAAACATTCTATCACATATAACTCCTGTACCAGGTATCTCATCACTCTGTATCATGAAGAGCTCATATGTGCCTGGGGTAAAGTAGGTATGTGAGAAAGTATCACCTATTTGACCTGGAGGGTCATTACTCTTATCTCCCCAGATAAACTGGAATGTAGGGGTATTTACATCTCCTGCACTTCTATTAATTATGGCTACAGTCTCACCTTGACAGATTATAGCGGTATCATTTTCATTCCATACTGCATTTTGGAACTCAAAGAATGGCTGTGGTCCTGGTATATTGATGGTTTTAGTGATCGTCTGCTCACAGCCTAGTAGTGTCTTGACTGTAAGTGTCACATCAAAACTACCTCCAGATGTATATACGTGACTAGGGTTTTGGAGTATACTCTTACGTGTATCATCTCCGAAGTCCCACTCCCAAGATATGATCTCTTCACACTTGATGTCTGGATCATCTGGACATGCCTCTTTACAAGGGTCTTTCACTTCAGTGAGGTCTAAGAAATCTACTTTAGATGCGCAGTTTACGAGCTCGTCTCCGAAACTGAAGTCTGGTATCACATCAGTAATAAATACGTCAAATCGCGTAGTATCTGTACAGCCTACGCTATCCTCAGCTACTATGGTCATGGTATATACACCGGTCTCATCATAGAAGTGTGTAAGTGGAAGTGAGCGAATACTGTCAAATCGTGTATCACTATCATCCCAGTCGACCATAAATGTTTCTAATGGTGGGTTAGCTAAATATCTAGCTGGATCATTCCATGCAAGGAATACTTGATTAAGTGGGAAAGTCACTGGATCTTCTTCACCCCGCTGATAGTAGCGGATAGAGTCATCTATACTTATGTTGAGTCCCTTACAGATAACCTCATCGCTGAGTTTAAAATAATTAAAGAAGCCCATATTGAAACTAGCAGGAGTAGGTCCAAAACTCTGACAACCATTCGTAGATGTAAGGAAAGCACTCGGTGACATCTGACCACTACCATATACAGTTATGGTATCCTTTTTTGTTGGGTCACAGATATCATCTGTTACTTCTTTTTTCCATTTGTAGACGTGCATCCATAGGCCAGAGAGTGTATCTAGCTGCCTATTGCCATTGGTATCTAGTAGCAGTGTGTCATATCCTTGTACAGAGGAGTCTCTAAAGTGAAGTATATGCTGAGTCTCTATAGTATCCGGCGGAGAGAATGAATTATCTACACGGTAGACTTTATCATTTTTACGAAATACACCTTCATTGCCAGCACGGTCAGAGTAGATCTCAACCCCAAACTCAAAAAATTGGCTGATTCCGGTAGTGTCTATACACCCTTCTGATCCATCTCCTAGGTAATATGCTATATCTTCTTTTGCAAGACTATTGTAATCTATACCGAGTCTCTCAAATGCTCGCTCTACGAGAATGTCAGCATTACCTGTCTTAGCTACTATTTTCCAATCTTTGATTATAGAAGTTACTATAGTATCTCCTATTGGAGGTTGCGTTTCGAAATCTTCTAGTTTAGTACGTACTACGTAATTATAAAGCCATTTATCTGTATTTGTCCATACGATATCTGAATCGTTTCTGTACGTTCTTGATCCACCATATGGCTTATAATAACTAAATATCTCAGAGTATAAGGATAGATCTGGGCTATTATCTCCTCCTGGGTACCCCCAGTTCCATCTTAGAGACCGGATACTATCCTGTAGAGTAGTATTGAATTTATACCATACGGTATCTCCTGGACACAGATGATAGTTACCAGCTGCATCTATTGGTTCTGGATGTATAATAGAGAATGAAGCATTTATAGGCAATATTCTAAATAAGTCTGGATAGTAAGCCGTGTCAAGACACTCTGCCGGACTTCCACTACCTGGCACACCTGGTGTGGCTGGGATGGCTGGGCCATTACCCACTATTAGTCCTAGAGAGAAAGAACCTACTGGATCTCTTAAGTATGGGTTACCTATCACTCCCGGAGCATATCCCTTTAGGAAGGTGGTAGGCCAGTTACCCGCTATTGCGTATGGAAGTACAAATGGTAAAGGATTCTGTGGTTTAGAGCCAAATACTGCCCCTCCATTGAATGCATTCCAAGAGGTATTTAAATTTACATCAAAAAGGAAAGTATCATAGTTTACTGAAAACCAAGGTTGAGTACAGCCAGGTTTAGTTTCGGACATATTGAAGCCAAGGATATATGGATCTTGTCCTTGGAAAGGACAAGGATCTCCAAATTCCCAAACCATACCTTTCGCTGACGGAGGCCCTAGTGCTAGTGATTTAGTAGTGATAGACTCACAATCGTAAGGTTCTGGAGTGATAGTGTCCTTGTGCCAGAGTGATATCGTATAGCATTGTGCATTTTCATCGAACCACTTCTGACGATGTACGGCAGAGTCTATGAACAGTTCTTGTTTATCATCTCGTACGAGTACTCCAAAGACTTTTTTGGTGCCAATGACAGTAGATGGCTGTGCATAGGTAGTATCAGCGTCTATGGTCTGTGAGCCTAGTTCAAATTCAATATAGTCTCCCCCTGCTATTCGAATCTGCTCATTAGCGTTTATGATAATTGTTTGTGGTCCTGTTAAGGTACGGCGAGTACCTGGAGTAGGTCCACCACCACCGCCACCACCTGCTGGTGGATCTAGCTGCAGTGTAGTAATAGTTACTCCAGCAGGCACAGTGATACGCGTAGCGTAGTCAGTCACAGTCCATTGGGTACTGCCGTTTCCAGCGAGAGGATTATTCCTGCCCAGCGTATCTTCATTATGATAGAGCGTATCTCCATTGTATATAGAGATGAAAGT
>TARA_B110000090_G_scaffold45482_1_pt1 | contig 11957 bp, 13 predicted proteins | sample TARA_B110000090 | Tara Oceans TARA_B110000090 (sample SAMEA4397239) | marine metagenome | biome: Polar Biome; feature: [SRF] surface water layer (ENVO:00010504); material: water (ENVO:00002006), including particulate matter (ENVO:01000060) such as... | depth 5 m
TCAGTACTTATAAGACCCTCTTTAGCAATCGTAAGGAAATAAATACCAGGAGATTCGATAGTAAGATCCTCTGCAGTTTGTATAGCCTCCAACTCTTGTATAGTCTCCCCTAAAATGTTGGTCACTTTAATATCTGCAGATTGAAAACGATCATCATTTAGTTTAATTTGAATTGTACCGTTTGATGGATTTGGATAAACGCTAAAAGCATTTGAAACTTTTACGTTTCCAACTGATAATGTATTTCCTTCTCCTGCTAAATTGGTGAAGACACTAGTTTGAAACAGTCTTAAACAAGTTGCTGCTTCATTGTCTTCACTATGTTCTATGAGTCCACTTTCCATATTCATACCAGACACTGCTTTGGTATAATCTGCATTTAAAGAGATTACTAGTGCACCGTCTACATCTTCTCCGCTCACAGGAATACTTTGTTTGAAGTAGTTTTTATTTCCTAAAGCGTGAATTTGAAAATCCTGAGAAAAATTTGCTCCTGACTTGCCCTCTAGTGCTACAAACCGGTAACCTGAAGTCCACCCCCAATGCATAGAAGGAGATTTTGGCGCTAGTGCATGAGAAAAATTCCAAATGGTGGGGTCCCCGTTATTGACACCAGGATCTACTCCTATTGAGAAACCAATAGCCTCAATCTTTGTAATTTCTAAGTTGCCAATGAGTACAGCATTTGATTCGTTGGCTTTTACAAGGATGTAGGTGTCCGACATTTTTGTTTCTTGACCTCCATCGTGCGTGATACTGATTCCTGAGATATAGTATTCTAGTCTATTTAGCTTGAATGCATTGCCCAAGTCGTTTTGGGCTTCGGTATTAAATGCAAAAGTACTTGTGCCTAGATTATGGTTGATTTTTAGTTTTACGTCCTTTTGAGCGAAAACATTTGCCGCCATTAATAGTGCGGCTGAGAGTGTAATTAGTTTATTCATGATTATTTTATTTATTATTTTGTACGTAGTCCATTCCACACGTAGGGCATGTTCCAGTAGTGTCACTACCGCTAGTTTCACAGTGCATTGGGCAGATATAGGCGGAGGTATACTCTTTGCCTGATTTATCTGTTTCGGATGTATTGTTGCTAGAGCACGCTGACATAGAGCCAATTAGGGCTGGCATAAGTGTTGTTTTAAAAAGTAATGATCTCATGTTATTTTTTATTAAATAATTTTTTCTAAAGATTACAGGGTCTTTAGTTTTAAGTTAAATCGAGCCTATAGAGCTCTGCAAAAAATATGTGGATCCTAAATCAGGAAATTTTGGTAGGCGATAATGAGTGAACCTTGTTGCCTTATAAACGGGGGAGTATGAATTCCCCATCCGTTTTGTTTTGACACAGCAGCTACTTTATTATGGGAGCTATTTGGGTACTGTGTATTTATCTGAGTTGTTTGATAATCAGAATTTAAGTCAATGTTAGTTTCAAAAGAAGCAGTACCATAAATGGTTTCATTATTGCAGCACTTCTTTTTGTTAACCCCTTTGTCAGTTGATTTTTTGCAAGGGGAAACCAATTCCATAGGGGAGCATTGTTCGGCTTGGCTAAAAAAGCTAAACGTTTTGACTTTGCCTTGGCAGATATGAAAATTAGCAGAAATACCAATAGTCCCAACCAGTATAGATATACTAATTAGCAGGGCTGTGTATTTCAGAAATGTCTGCTTGACTTTCACCTTTCAAATGTAGTGTATAAAATATGAAAAAAAATAACCCTTTCAATCCTGGGGCTGAAAGGGTTATTTACGGAGTCTTATTTAGGATTGTTTACTTAGGATCTACGCGTACTACATCGTGAGTTTCAGCATTCACAAAGAATAGTACTCCATTCTTATCTGCTTTGAGTCCCATGATTCCTTTTGTACTAGCTGTTACTCTAGCCAGCTCTACTTTAGTCTCCTTGTGGTATGCTATGATTTCTCCTGTAGCATTATCACTTACATAAAGTACGTTACCTACTACCTCTATCCCACATGGCTTGTCTAAACCAGTATCAGTGAATACTCCCCATTCTAATCCTTTCATTTCTTGGTGGCTAGCTAGTTGCTCGTTGATAAGCGGAAGTGATTTGTCTATAACTCCAGACTGGGTATTCATCCACAGAACTCTACTATTTGCAGGATCGCACACGAACAAGATTCCGCTTACATCATCTTCCACTATGTGTGAAGGTATGCCAGATACGTCCCTAGTTAAAGGCATTTCTACATATCTATATACTACTCCATCAGAGTGGTCATCATGACCTGGACCGTGGTCCGCAGAGAAATCATACCAAGCAATGTGTCCATTGTAGCTGTCAAATACCCAAAAAGCATTGTCCTCATCGGATTCCATACCCATGCAATACGGGCTTCCGTGAAGCATGTCTAGGTGACTACCGTTAAGTCCTGGTCCAGGGTCTTGGGCATAAATGCTCATGTCACTACTCCATAGGGATGGTCCCGTAAATGTGCCTCCTTGCCTATTGGCGTCTTGTATATTAGCTGTGGTGCCGAAGTTTTCGTTGGTTTTGCTAAATGATATAGCCGAAGGAAATGCCATGAAATGATATGAATTGCCATCTTTCCTCCAAAGCTCCGACTGGTTAGTGAGTCCGACATTAGAAATGGTAACTGTACTACCTCCACTATTAGTACCCTTATTTAATACCCAAAGTTCATTCGCTCTAGCAGGATGAAAATCTATATCCTGAGGTTCTTGGACACGGTTTGATCTTTGAGCTATTACGGTAAAATCAGGCCCGACTCTATTCCCTTCAGTGTAAAAGGCGGGAATACTTTCTAGTGTGATTACTTCCTCTTCTGCAGGTACTGTTTCGGTTTCATCGTCTTTACAAGCAGACAATACAAGTAAAGGAAGTAGATATAATAAATGCTTTTTTCTCATTATGCGCAAATGTAGTGTTATAAGATTAGATTGTATTTGTTAGTATGAGTCCATATGCCTAAACTGACAAGTTCGTGGCTAAAACGTGATTATCTATAGCTATCGTATTAAGTTTTGGAGGTCTATGCAGTTTGGTTGAATTCTGCATTCCAAAAAACGGGGTAAGAATATTTTTAAAACTTGTACTGCACGCCTAGGCCTAGCAATCTTTTAAACTGTGTACGTGGTCCTGTGAGTTGTTTGCCATCGCTATCTAACTTAGGTTTTTCACCATCAAAAAGTGATACAGCGATATCATTATCATGGATCAGATTGGTATATAAACTAGCTCCCAAATAATTTGTAAGCTTCATGTTTATCATAGTCTCCCAGTTTACATCGATATTTAATCTGTTATTCTTGTTTACATCTGTGTAGTTATTGAAAAGATTTAGCGTTGATGTGAGGTTGATTTTTTTAGTCAAACCCTTAGCAAATCGAGCATTTAATAGTGCTCCAAATTCTGTTCTGAAATTGTCCTCATAATATGAATTGCCAGCATCATCTAATGTAGCGGGGATGTAAATGTTTTGAGCTGCTATAGAATCATCAGTTACGAAAGTAAATCTACCTGTAGCTGGAGATAAGTAAATAGAGAAGTAATCGGTCACATTGTAGTTAAATCCTACAGACGTAGTGAGGTAGGCAGGTGCAAAGAATTTTGATATTTCCGGTCTGTCATCGTCATTTAAATTTTGAGCTGTAAAGTCAAAGCCTGGGGCAAACTGTGACTTGAAGTTTAATAGTACTGAGTACGAAAGTTTATTAGTGATGCTATAGTTTCCTTTAGTCAGGAAGTCTATCTTATCTTCATTCTTACGCAACGTTTCTTCGCCATTTTGAATAAGGCCATATGCAAGTTCTAGGTTATTCATCCACTCTACTTTGTCTTTCTTATAGTTTCTGAAGATATTCCCTAGTGCAGTAATGGAGTTAGAGGATACTCCACCGGCAGCCCAGTTGGTAAGACCGAGTGAGTTGAAATTAAGTGCAGCAAATCCTCCTTTTTCCCAATAGACATGGGGAGTAAGTGCAGCTACATTTGCTCGAGCAGCTTTTACTGCAGCTTCTTGAGTTGCTAGTGCAGTTTCTGCGTTGGCTAGATTGGTCTTAGCTTCTTCCAATGTTTGAGCAAATACTTGTGTGTTTAAAAGAACTAGTAAAATTGCAAGTGTTTTTTTCATTTTATGATGTTTATACCGTTTAAAGTATAGCTAGTGATAGCTTGAATTAGATACACCTATTTTTTGAGATGTTAGCTAATCAAAGAGTATGAGTATCTGATTCTTTTCTACTTTATCTTGTTTGTTGATTTCTACAGAGGCTATAGTCCCTTCTTGAGGTGATTTTATAGCATTTTCCATTTTCATAGCTTCTAGTACTATCAGTTCTTGTCCCTCAGTCACCACATCTCCTGCAGCTACTAGTACATCTAATACTAGCCCAGGCATAGGTGCCTTCATTTCTTTTAGTCTTTTCTTGCCTGACTCCATACCCATACTCTTCAGCAGTTCGGCCAGTTTATTATGAAGCGTGGTCTTCACCACTCGGCCATTTATAGACAAAGTCATAGATCCGGTAGCGTGATCCTTATTCAGTACAGCTATGGTGTAGGATTTATTCTCTACTGTAAGATGGGATGTGCCATCTGGTAAAGAGATTAAGTCGTGGGGAATATTCTCGCCATTCAGTAAGAGCTCCTGATTATTACGTAGCACATCTATTGTGCTCCCGTTTACTTCTATTTTTGCCATTGTAAGCGTCAAATTTACGAATAGTTTGATAAAAGGTTTTGTACGTGCTTCATCTTGTCAACATTGCTTGATGCAATTGAGCACTAGCCTTTATTAGTTTTCGTTATAAGGGACGATATATCTTGTTCATGCCATGAAAACTACTCAAGCAAAGATGCTAAGATTATAGAGGTTCTGAGTTCAGAATTGCGGTATCAGGGATTACGGTTTTTTCTAATATTTTGGGTGGTCCGTCTTCTGACATAAGGGGCGCTATAGGAGGTACTTCTTTGATCTGGATGTCAATGTCATAATTTGTTTTTTCTTTCATGGTCTCACCAAATATTTTGAAACGTTCTATATTGACATTGCCAGCAGAATAGATAGAGATACCTATGAACATGGCAAGACATATAAGCCAAGAAAGAAAAACTGATTTCACATTGACCCGCACAGCACTGTCAAGAATGAATAGTATAATAGCGTAACATATTGTGCCTATAGGAATTAGAATAAGACTAAGTAGTGAGAGACTAAAAATCCAGTTTAGTGTAGGCGATTTAAGTATAGATGGAATTAGGGTGTCGCTATCTCCAGCATTGACTTGAAAACCTCCAGTAGCATTAGCTAATAAAAATACGGTAAGTGCTATACCCGAAGTGACCAAGCAGATTAGAACACCTGCTCCAAAAAACTTAGCAAAGAACTTGATAATTTGCTGTATACCGGAGGTTATTGACTTGGTTGATTTCGAAAAATTAGAATTTTTTTTTATTCTATCAGCTACGTTACTTGCTTCATTCTTTACATTTCTAGCTACGTCTGTAGCTTCTTGTCTCACGTTATTTACGATGTCATTGATAGTGGTGTTCCCACCTTTCATGCGTGAGCGATCTTCTGGTGTAGAGGCTTCTGGGAGTATAGCCCAAAATACGAAGTAAGCAATAAGTGGTATGCCTGTGAATATGATGAGAAGAACAGCAATTATTCGAACTACCGAAGTATCCATACCAAAATAAGCACTTATACCACTGCATACTCCTCCGAGTACTCTATCGTCTGTATCTCTGTAGAGTTTTTTATTGTTGTTACTATTCGTACTTTGAGATTGTTTGGTATCTGTCTCGTCATCTATGTCCATATCCGCAGCAGATCCCATCAGTTTGGTAGCTTCAGCTACGTCTTTTTCGTTGATAAAGGTGTTCCCCTTTCTTATTTTTCCGAAAAACAGTTCAGCTATTCTGGCTTCTATATCTGTGAGTATTTCTTGTCCATCTATAGTATTAGCGAAGTGATTTTCTAATGTTTGTAGATAATACGAGAGAGATTTGTATGCTTTTTCGTCAATAGAGACCGCTTGCCCTGCTAGATTTATTTGGATTATTTTATTCATTTTATGTTGGTTAGTTGGTTTACAGAGTTGCTGAGTTCAGTCCAAGTGTCAGCTAGTTGTTTGTTAAATTTTATTCCTTCTTCTGTGAGTGAATAGTATTTTCGAGGTGGTCCTTGGTCACTTTCTTTCCACTCATATTTGAGTAGTCCAGCATTTTTTAATCGAGTGAGTAGTGGGTAAAGAGTCCCCTCTACTACGATGAGCTTTGCTTCTTTGAGGTGCGTGATTATATCTGAAGCATATACTTCACCAGTACTAGTCAGGGTGAGTATACAATACTCTAAGACTCCCTTTCGCATTTGAGATTGTGTGTTTTCTATCTTCATTAGGTTATGCAAATATATATCCATAAAAAGGTACTATGCAAAGCAAAGTACCTTTTGTTTTGCAAATCAGTTAATAAATCCGATGAAAGGTACTTTTCTGCTTATCTACCGAGAGAGGATATTACGCTTTCACATGTAGGTAAATAATATACCTTTGCTCTTCGAAAAATTATGTCAGTTTTAGTAAATAAAGATTCTAAGATAATCGTTCAAGGATTCACAGGCAGCGAGGGTACATTCCACGCTGGTCAGATGATAGAATATGGTACACAGGTAGTAGGAGGAGTGACTCCGGGTAAGGGAGGTCAGACTCACTTGGATAAGCCGGTGTTTAATACTGTAGTAGATGCTGTGAAAGTCACAGGTGCTGATACAAGTATCATTTTCGTGCCACCTCCATTTGCAGCGGATGCTATCATGGAAGCTGCAGAAGCTGGTATCAAGGTAATAGTATGTATTACAGAAGGAATACCCGTAGCTGATATGGTAAAAGTGAAGGCTTACTTAGATAATACTGCTAGTAGACTAATAGGTCCTAACTGCCCGGGTATCATCACTACAGATGAAGCTAAGGTAGGTATTATGCCAGGATTTATCTTCAAAAAGGGTAAAATAGGTATAGTATCTAAGTCAGGTACACTTACGTATGAAGCGGTAGACCAAGTAGTGAAAGCTGGTATGGGATGCACTACTGCCATAGGTATAGGTGGAGATCCTATCATAGGAACATCTATGAAAGAAGCAGTAGAGCTTCTGATGAATGATCCAGAGACCGAAGGAATAGTGATGATAGGTGAGATAGGTGGAGGTATGGAAGCCGAAGCGGCTCGCTATATAAAAGAGCATGGTACTAAACCAGTAGTAGGTTTCATAGCTGGTGAAACAGCTCCTGCAGGACGTACTATGGGTCACGCAGGTGCTATAGTAGGTGGAGAAGATGATACTGCCGCTGCTAAAAAAGCAATAATGAGAGAATGTGGACTACACGTAGTAGATTCTCCAGCAGGAATAGGAGCTAAAATGGCTGAGGTTCTTAGTTAAGTACTTGCATACAGAAATAGAGTAGAGATGGCTCTTCAGTGATGAAGAGCCATTTTTTTATGGTTTAATTTTAGTACAGTTGATTAGTATGTTCTGGGGAGTCATCCGTTATTTAACTCCATAAATAGTGTATAGGATAAAGCAGGTAGATAGTATTATGATTAAAATTATGACATAAAAAAAAGGACCGATGATTATCTGATCATAGGTCCTTTTTTTTATGTTGGTTAAGAGGTTAAAATAATTGGAATTTCACCGGCATTCTAAATCTCATATTTACAGCATTGTCTCTTTGTTTTGCTGGTTTCCATTTGCCAGAAGTCATTTTTATTACTCTCATGGCTTCCTCTTCCAGTCCAAAACCTTTTTTGCCTCCTAGGATAGCGATGTCTTTTACTCTTCCTGATTTGTCCACTACGAACACTACATTTACAGTACCTTCTATGTCGTTTTCCATTGCCATAGGTGGGAAGACTAAGTTTTCGCCTAGAAATCTTTGAAGACCTTCGTCACCTCCTGGGAAACTAGCTTTTTCAGATACGTCAAAGATTTCAAAAATCTCATTGGTTTCTTCTAGTACCTCTTCATCCATCTCATATTCTTCCATCTCAGTATCTTGATCGACCTCATTTTCTTCTATCTCAGGTTGATCCTCTTCTATCTCCACATCGTCCTCTACCACTTCTATCTCTGGCGGTGGAGGAGGTGGTGGTGGCTTTTTCTCTTGTACGGTGTTTTCCATTACTATCAGGTCTTCCTCTATGATGATGTTTTCGAGATCTTCAGGTTTTTCATCGTATATAGAATACGTGAAACCATAAAGAACTGCTCCTACAGCAATAGCAAGTCCTAAAAGAAAGAAATCAATTCGTTTGTTTTTGACTTCAGGCTTCGAATACTTTTTTACTTCCATTATAATTATTTCAAAATTAACTTAAATTTATACTAGTTAATACAGTTTGTTAAGAAAAGGTAAATACTTTTTTAGTAACGGCACAGTTCGCTGAACAAACGTGATGAGTATAACGCCTACTATACATCCTACTGTATTAGACACTATATCTCCTATATCATAACTACGCCCTAATGCCATAGTACTTTGTAGCACTTCTATGAGTATTCCGTATGTCACGCCAATAAGTAGTAACCCTATCTTTTGTTTCATAGAGACATCTCTAATGGCCAATGCCCAAAGGAGAATGAATACCGCATAGAGTACAAAGTGGATTACCTTATCCAGTTCTAGCAGCGTGTCAAAACTGAAGCTACGAAACGCAGCTGCTGGTAATAAGCACGATGAAGCTATGAATATTGTCCACAGTACAGCAAGAACGTATGCTCTATGGAGCTTCATGCAGTCTAGTTGCCAGTAAGTGCTTTGTATGATTCTACATTCATAAGACCTTCTAATTCAGAAGTGTCGGATAGTTTAATTTTCACCATCCATCCTGCATCATAAGGATTTTCGTTTACGCTTTCTGGGGCGTCTTCTAAGTTTGTATTTATTTCTACTATTTCACCGCTTAGTGGCATAAATAAGTCAGAGACAGTTTTTACTGCTTCGATAGTGCCGAATACTTCGTCTTTAGCTAGAGTTTCGCCCTCTGTTTCTATCTCTACAAATACGATGTCACCTAGCTCTCCTTGAGCAAAATCTGTAACTCCTACTGTCGCGATATCACCTTCTATAGATATCCATTCGTGCTCTTTTGTGTACTTTAAATTTTCTGGAAAGTTCATTGATTGATATGTTTTATTTTTGTTAAATGTATAATTTTATGCAGTTTTCACTACTCTTTTATGTACTGCGTAGATGCTTAATACATCGTGCAGTTTTTGCTTAAGGTCTTTACGCTCCACTATGAAATCTACGAAACCTTTTTCTTTTAAAAACTCTGAACGTTGAAATCCCTCGGGCAAATCCTTACCTATCGTTTCTTTAATTACTCTGGGTCCAGCGAACCCGATAAGAGCTTTTGGTTCTGCTATATTAATGTCTCCTAGCATAGCAAATGAAGCGGTAATACCTCCTGTGGTAGGATCTGTGAGTATAGATATGTATGGTAATTTAGCTTCTGCAAGAAGTGCTAGCTTAGCAGAAGTTTTAGCCATCTGCATAAGTGAAAATGCAGCCTCCATCATACGAGCACCACCACTTTTAGAGATGATAATCATAGGAATTTTATTTTCTAAAGCTTTATCTATCGCTCGTGCTATCTTCTCTCCTACTACACTGCCCATAGAGCCACCTATAAAGGCAAAATCCATTACAGCCATACTTACTCTTATCCCTTGTATTTTACCAGTAGCAGTTCGTACTGCATCGGTTAATCCGCTTTTCTTTTGTGAGGCTATAAGCCTATCTGGATACGGCTTGGTATCTTCAAATTTTAATGGGTCACCTGAAGTTAGATTAGCATCCAGTTCTTTGAATTTACCGTCATCAAAAAGGATTTCGAAGTACTCTCTGCTCCCTATTCTGCCGTGATAGCTGCACTTTGGGCAAACCCACATATTGAGTTCAAACTCCTTAGTACTTGTAGGCTCTTTACACTCTTTGCATTTATACCATAGCCCGTCAGGTGTAGGTTTCTTATCTTGTGTTTTCGTTAAGATTCCTTCTTTTACTCGCTTAAACCAACTCATGTCTCTTGTCTACTTTCGAAGTATATTAAGTATTTTACAACTTTAGATACGCTGCTATTATGTTATAATTGTTAAGGGCAAAAGTACATTTTTTTTAATACCTACATTTGTATTATTAATGGGTAAAATCATAAGTATACAGCCAGCTAATAGTGTTGATTTACGCAAAGCTATTTTTGGTGTGCGTAGATCAGTATTCGTTGTAGAGCAAAACGTTTCGGAGAGCGAAGAGTATGACGAGTTTGAAGCTTCTAGTACTCATTTTGCCGCTGTTATGGGTGATGTAGTAGTAGGTACATGCAGGTATAGAAGTACTGCTGGTGGCACAAAGTTGGAGCGGTTTGCAGTACTTGAAGAATATAGAGGCAATGGTGTAGGGGAGTCTTTGGTAGCTCACTGCCTAGATCTAGTAGGTGAAGAGGCTTGCGTATATTTACATGCACAGATCCAAGTGGTTGATTTTTATGCTAAATTTGGGTTCGAAAAAATAGGTGATCAGTTTAAAGAAGCGGGTATCAGACATTTTAAAATGGTGCTAAAGGGTCGGAGTGTATCCTAATGATTAGGTAGTTTTATGCTGCTTATACTCAAGGTTTAGAAAAGGTATCTAGTGTGATATGGAGTTTTGCAGTGTATTTTTAATTTACTATGTTCTCTAGTGGGATTACACTTGATTGAGATGTATAAGAAAAGTGGACTTTAGTTTATACTTTTGCCTTAGCAATGAAGAAAATACTGGTAACTGGGGGATTAGGATATATAGGTAGTCATACTGTAGTAGAGCTGCTAGCAGCGGGATGTGAGGTGGTCGTTATAGATAATCTGAACAATTCAAAGGTTGAGGTGAAGTCTCGTATAGAGGGTATTTCTGGTAAGGCGTTCGAACTTTGTATAGGTGATGTGAATGATTCTGAAATATTGGAGGGTCTCTTTGCTAAGCATTCATTTAGTGGAGTGATCCATTTTGCCGCTCATAAGGCGGTAGGAGAGTCAGTAGACAATCCTGTAATGTACTATCAAAATAATGTCTCTGGGCTTATTTCATTACTTGGTACTATGGAAAAGTACGGTGTATCTAATCTTATATTTTCGTCTAGTTGTACGGTATATGGTGTAGCTACAGATTTGCCTGTCACAGAAAATACGCTGATACAAAAAGCAGAAAGTCCGTATGGGACTACTAAAATACTAGGAGAGGATATTATAAATGATTTTGCAAAGCATAAAGACTTCAAATCTATCTTACTACGGTATTTTAATCCAGTAGGTGCACACCCTAGTGCCAAGATAGGAGAATTACCTCTGGGCGTGCCTAATAATCTAATACCTTACATAACTCAGACAGCGGCAGGAATACGTAAGCAGCTCACTATTTTTGGTGATGATTATGCTACAGAGGACGGGACGTGTGTGCGTGATTACATACACGTAGTCGATCTGGCTAAAGCTCATGTGAAAGCATTATCATACTGCGATGAAATGAGTCAACCCGTAGATGTATTTAACGTAGGTACCGGAAAAGGGAATACTGTACTTGAAGTGATTAATACGTTTGAACAAGTGAATGGTGTGAAACTGAACTATAAAGTAGGGCCACGTAGAGGAGGAGACATTGAGCAGATCTATGCAGATACTACAAAGGTAAACAACCTACTTGGCTGGTCTGCTCAGTATGATATAGCAGATATGATGAAGCACGCGTGGGCTTGGCAGCAGGGGATATCACCGAAACATCAGATGTGACTTTAAACCAATATGAAGCTTTTAAAGTAGGAAATAGAACTACACTAATCTTAATGCCAGCTATGAGGTTTAATCAATCATATAATAAAGCATTTCAAGTTGCGTTGGCCGGAGTAATTGTTGCCAATGGAGATGGCG
>TARA_B110000090_G_scaffold127903_2_pt1 | contig 11950 bp, 13 predicted proteins | sample TARA_B110000090 | Tara Oceans TARA_B110000090 (sample SAMEA4397239) | marine metagenome | biome: Polar Biome; feature: [SRF] surface water layer (ENVO:00010504); material: water (ENVO:00002006), including particulate matter (ENVO:01000060) such as... | depth 5 m
GTTCCCCACCCATTTATAAAAAATCCAGCCTTGTTCAGTTGTCTTTAAACATTATCATGTATTTATATTGTACTTCTAGTCAACGAAATGAAGAAAGGAGACTGGGTGACTCTAATCAAAAATGCCGTTCACGCAGGCCGAGTTTTTGTACATTCGTCGGTCGACGACCACAATGCCCAACTCTTGTTTGCTTGTGATCTTTTCCGTCGTAAAAACTACGACGTCGTTGTCAGCATCGAGCCGTCGGAATCAGGCCAAGCCATTTTAAATGTTGTGGTGCATCCGCTGCCCTCCTGTCTGTACGTGACTCTGGGCCACAAAGACACCCTTGCCAACATCGTTGCAACTGTTGGCCCAACCACGAACAAGCTGCGAATCCGTGCCTGCGGTACAGTGTTGGACAAGTTACTGAAATTGACCGAGTGGTGTTTAAACAATGGGTGGTACATTGAGAAAACGATGATGGACACATTGACTTTTCCACCGTCGTTAGCAAGTCGAGTTCGACCCAAGGACACATTGACTTTTCCACCGTCGTTAGCAAGTCGAGTTCGACCCAAGAATACCACCCTCCTAATAGTTCTTCGTCGAGGTCTGCTACCGACCAGAGGTTTGCAACCCGACAGTATATAAAGAACATTTTTTACAGAATCAACCAACACTCATGTCTCAACGAGATGAAAAAACCAAAATCGAAAAACGTCTGGACATTGCCCGAGGTGTGTTTGGTACTGCAATTGCAATCTGTGCCTTGACCACTGTCCTGTTATTGGGTGCCAATATGGACACCGCGAATTTGCCAGGATCCAACATCAAAATTGCTGTCTACAGCGAAGAACCTAAAAAGGGACAGATGAAAGCAGTGCTGGATGGCTATTTGCTTCAAGTCCCCACCGGCGCCGGTACAAGTACGGCCTGTACGAATGTTGTACATAACAATGGGTCCTCGTTCTCGAACAAGTTGTGCATGTCCTCCGTCGCAGGCAAGGAAACGACCCCACGAGAAGAGGGCAAACCGTGGAACAGTGGGTGGGTCTCCGCGTTGGATTGTCCGCGTACTGTTGATACCGGTTCCTGTGCCCCTTTTAGTGCCACGGGGCCGTTGTCAGTCTTAGGAATGACGACATTTGGCCTCTATGCCATTCAAACACTGTTGTTTACCGCGCACACCGGTGTTGCGTTGTCGGGTGGTGAACTGTCGTTGTCCGCAGCCCGACAACTCGTGGCAAACAAATCCTCCCGCACAGTATTCGGTCTGACGATTGTCTGGGGTGTGATTGGTTTCGGTCTGTTTGTCTGGGCTGCGGTCTCGTTTCAAAGCATGTGCGACAAATTGGACACTGGCCTAGGGCGCATTGTCCAAACGTCGGACGATGCATCCAAGGCTGGTGCTGCTGCCTGTGCTACCAGCGGTTGTGAATCTTCCTTTCTCTTTTTGTTTATGACCTACGCCCTTGCTTTGGTGTGGTCCTCCGTCCCCTACGTGTTGGTTTGGTTTGGAGTGTTGGATTCGGCCTAACCGCATCAAAGGGACTACACCAAAGGGACTACACCAAAGGGACTACATACCTGTACAAGTAATTGAGCAGATGAAGGTTTATATTTTAATCATGTTTTCTATATTGTCTCTAAATGTTTGGCAGTAGAACTCTCTCAAAAAACCATGTTTGTTGTAGTATTTTCGGACTTGGGAGGTGTGTGGCTGGTATTGTGGTGGACAGACAGTGGACATCAGAGCCACTTTGTCGTGGTACTTTTCCAACAATCCAATGCACGAGTGTACTCGAAGGCAGGACAGGGCACACTGGTCGTGGTACCAGCAGACACAGGCGTCCATGTACGGCAAGATGGAAGTGGCCAGGGCCGCGGTGACCGGATGTTGACAAGCAATCCACAACGTGGTCTGACTACCCCATTCGAATTTTTGGATGGTGCCCGACATCGATTGAAAGTCGATGTCAAAGGGGGCCAGTGCCGCTCGGGTCAATTGTGGAGTCATTGTACTCAGCAAGAAAAGATGAGTCTCCATCCCGAGTTCCGTGGATGTTCCAAGTTATTTATACTGCAATTGCCATTGCTGGTTGGGACTGACGAGTTTCGGAATAAATTTCATACAACATTTGAATGGGCAGTACACACCACAGCAACTCGTGTACCAGCAAAATCCAGACCGTTTTGAGATAGTTGTTGTTGGTCACAGTCGACCATTGCCGCCGACAATTTGTCACAAATAAAAAAACCAAGCATCGCAGCACTGACCGTCCCGGGTTCAAGTACAGGTTGGTTGTGCCCAGCCACCGTACTGACCAGGCAACACCCACCCATCGGACTGTGCAGTACTCGGGCATAGTGTACTCCAATAGGACAGCACTGGCCAGGACCGCATGGTGCAGAACAACGTGTGTCCATTCGACAGTGTTGTGTTCCGACAAATGCACAAACAGAAATGCGACCGTCGCGGCATGGTACGACTGTACACTGGTGACGGCACAGACAAGGGTCTGAAGTGCCAGGACTTGTTCCCGCCAGAAAAAGGGCACAAAAAAATGCACCAACAAAAGTGGCCATCCAATGTAGCGACTCACCTTCATTTATTCACTTTATGTTGGGAATTTATAGATATATCGGGCATATCGTTTTGGATGTACTTGCACACCGAGGTGAGTTTGATGTAGGCCCGTTTCGCGAAATTATTATTATTGTAGTTTCGGATCTGTTCCACCGCAGTCGGACTGTCGGTCTTGCCATCGTTCCATTGGTGTTGTGCACGCAGCCACTTGAACACTTCCAGAGTCAGTTCTTGTGGCAAATGGACCAGGTACCAGAGATTAAACACCGCAGTTTTGAAGCGTTTGTCAATCGTATACGACAGCTGGTGGTCCAAGACAAGTAAGCAACCGTTTCGCTCACCCAGTTCAAGACCGGTGAGGACACAGGTCGATCCCGATGGTGCAGAACTGTACTGTTCCACCCCCGAAGCACGACAAAAACTCTCCAACAGATTTCCCGTCACGCTATCCTGGTTCAAATGGCACATAATTTCCTGGCAGAGGACACTGCGCATCCGGTGAAAATCTTTGACTTGCTCCACCAACACGATTGCCCTGCTCTCCTCCAAGCCCAGATCACTGTCGACCGTGTCCACATAGCTGGCGTCCATCTCGCAACGGACGAAAAAATAAAAAATATTGCAAAACGTTTCAAAATCCAACATTAACATCAACACAGTTTTGTGGTTTATACTCGTCCGGCCAAATCCATTCCATTTCTATCCGATCCCTACTATCACATTAGGGTAGATGATAATTCCAAGTAGGCATGTCTCGGGTTGAGAATGATTCTCTGGACATGTACCGGCAAATGTCTCGGATTGAGATGGGTCGATGTTCGTCGGACCGGTTGTACGACTGTGTCGTAAATGTCGAATCGGAACAGTTGCAGCACATTTGTAACCAGATTCACCAACATGTCACAGATAAGTGGACTTCGGACGAAATGTCGACCCGTCTGAAAAACGTGTTGCGACAGGTGGTGGTCTCGGACGATAGAGTGGCCAAGCATGCTTTGATCTTTTTTGCTCTGTATCAGGCGCCCATTCTCTGTCGGTTGTTCACCCATCCGACCCCCAGTGTCCCGCCCGACAAATTTACACATTTTGTTCAGACTGAACTGCCGGCCATGGTTGAAAAGTTGATGCATGGGTCATTTACATCACTTCGTGCCTTTGTCGAGGATACCCGATGGGTCTATGTCACCCTGTAGTAATGCCTGTGCCTCCCCAAATCTTTTCTCATTTGAAACATTCCAGAGGTCCAGTGAGAACGTTGCCTTTTGACATTATATAAGTGATAATACCATGGACAAAATGTCGTTCAAGCAATTCCACACAAAATTTGAAACGGCTGAACCCCACATCTATGGTGGTTGGTCCGCCCCTCGAGCTTTAGAGCAGCATGACCTCGATGTGTGGGCCCAGGTGCTCGCCCTGCCTGACACAGGCGCTGAACTTGCAGCCAAGGGCGCACCAACGTCAGTGAAATCTCAGATTGTCGCCGGCTTGAAATTCAAATTCACTTTCGCGGACGGCAGCACGGTCATTGTTTTGCGTTCATTGAAGTTTCATATATCACTTGTGAATCATTAAGTATTAAGACAAATGGATATATAAGTACAGGAGAGATCTTTTACATCTAAATGAATATTATAAAAAACGCATCGATAGCCAGTGGCAGTGTTTTGGTAACCGGTGTAGGTGCAAGTCTGTTAATACCGGTAGCAATGACAACATTTGGTACTGTGGTATCCGGTATTGGGACTATTCACGCGGCAGGAGGGGTTGCTGCCACTTTACAATCAACCGCTGTACTATGTACACTCTCGAATTCTATAGTAGTCGGTGCCTGTAGTATTCCTATTACATATCTACGTTCTAAGTTGTAATACCATTCTGGTGCAACAACCTTGACAAAAGTACAATAAATTGGTTCTTTCCTCAAATGTCTCACACATTTCAAAGGTGGTCTAGAGATTGAGTATTTAAACTGTACCTATTCTGAAGACAACATGTAAATGAGCGAATTGTGGTTTTTACTTTTTGGCATTGTGTTGTGTTTTGGTTTGATCCAAGAACAGGGCTACCTCTTTATTTACTACACCTTTTGGTCGTTTGCATTGGAAGTTTTTTATTTTGGTCTGGTCACACTGGGGGCGGGAAAGGAGGGTCTCCAACACCAGTTGTACAGTATTATCCTGGCCCCGTCCATTGTCATCGGTCTGGGGTTTTGGATAGTCATTGCTCCGACTTATTCTTGGGACAGTCCTGCCGGCAATATCGTCATGGCCGTGGTCACGCATGGTTGCAACATGGTTGCCCTTCTGTGTCAGACCCAGTACCGTACAAAAGTCCGCGATGTTTGGAAACCGGTACTCTTCACGACCATTTACCAGCTCTTTTTGGCCGTGTACGTTGGAAGTGGTGGTCGTTCCATTAGCGGGAAACTCCCGTACTGGTATGCCCAGTACGACGTGTCCATTGGGTGGGTGTATGCAGGATTGGCAACAGTTGCGGTGGGTCTTGTCCACATCTCCATTTCGATGTCCAGAGCCAACCCGATGGCTACATCACATATCGTATAGTTTCCAGTATCAGTTCGTTGCCTCGTGGTGCTGTTTGCAACTGAAAGATTCGTACTGGGTCGGCTTGCGTCGCGGCACAGACTGTCAAGGAGTCGTTTTGCGAGGTGATGTCGAGTCCAATGGATTCGACCAATTGGGCAAGTTCGGTTTTCGAGGTCCGGATACTGTCTAAAATGTAGGGGACAAACAGGGCTCGAGTGTCGCGGACAAAGGTGTACCGTCTGGTTTTGGGGGTCAGCTCGTGCCATTCCACGGTTGACCCCGGTGGTGCTGATTCCAGAGGGTCGGGGGTTGGTTGGAGCTGATCCTGTTGTTGCAAGGTCTGCAGTTGCATTTTGGAAGATTTTTGATTGGAAAATTTGGAGAGCATCTGCCGCACTTCTTCCCGCTGTTTGTCCGACAGTTCCAGAATCTGGTCAGACATAAGTCTGGTTACAGGAAAAGGGTCCACCTTAAATAGACTGTAAGAAAACAGACAAAATGAGGTGCAAGATGTGTCGCACTGAATTGTGATTGGACACTATATAAAGACCACCAACAACAGTAAAATTAATAGATGGGTAAAACACAAACAATCATTTCCACTGTTGCTGTAGTCATTCTGCTTGTTGTAACACTGTCCATCAGCGAAGGTATTTTCAAAGTCACCGATATTACCAAATCGCTGGGTGAGACCTGTGAGGTTAATGCGGACGGAACCGCTTTGGTGAAGGCTCTTGCCAACCACGACGTGGCACGCAATGCTTTGTACGGGACTATTTCAGTACGTGGGGCCAGTATCAGTGCCCTGCTCTTGTCTGTCATCGCTGCCGGAGTCGTGGCCATTGCCAAAGACCTCGACTTGGATATGGAGTCCAAGTATGACAACGGCTCTTACCTGCTGTCGGGCAACCCTCGTGCATTTGTGAGTGGTATTGTCTTTCGGTTGTGTGTGTCCGGAGCCATGTTGTCCATGCTCATTGCTGGTGTGTTGGTGGCGGGTCCAATGACAGCGGCCAGTGTTGCCCACCACGACAGTGATCTGAACAACACTGTGCCCTCTGAGTGCAGTGACTTGGGTCGCACGGCCTTAGAGCGCTCCGCCGATTTGTCCGCGGTTTTTGTTCTTGCCTTTGTGTCTGCGGCCGCCATTGGACTCATGTCGTATTCCGTCAAATACGATGCCAAAGCATCTGCTTAAAATTACTATAAACATACACCTAAATTCTCATAATACTTTAATGCCATATTTTGTAGGAAATGTTCTGCCTTCTACCAACAGCCCCGGCGAGAACGACGACACCTTTGATTTTACCAACTCCGAGTCTCGAAGCATGTCTTTGAAGGATGTACCGATCCGCATTGAGCACGAGGAGGGATTGAGTGTGGGGCGGGTGCAACGAGATTGGACAGACAAAGATGGAAAAAAATGGATTTTGGGCCATGTCGACGAGTCAACTCTGGAGGGACGGTACGCGGCCAACGCTATACAACCCAGTTCCTCGGGCCACACATTGTACACAGGACTGTCCCTGCAGCACGTTCACACTTCTTTCACCGACGGTTCGACCAAGAAAAGAGCCATTGAAGTCTCATTGTGCACTGAACCTCGGAGGCCCGGATGTGAGGTAGTCTCGGTCGACCGATCAAAAAAAAAGGAGTATATAACCCACCGCGCGTCTCGTCAAAACATGTCAACTGAAACGATTGCCCACCAAGAAAACACTGAAAGCACCACTGTGGCCGAACAAGAATCGGTCCCCGAACCGTCGACTGAAAATGTGGATTCGGTTGTCGACAATCGCGAAGAGTTGATGAATTTAGTCATCAACCAAGAATCGGAATTGGGTTCCACCAAAATGGCCCTCGAAAAGGCCCAGGAAGAGTTGAACAAGCTTCAAAGTGCCTGGAAACAGCGAGAAGACAACGAGGTGTTGGAAACCAAAAGCAAAGCCGAAGCTTTGTCCAAAGCCTTGGTGGATTCTTGGTCGGCCTCCTTGCCCGCTGACATGATGACTGACGAAAACAAAAAAGCCATTTTCGCCATGGCTCAAAACTTCCCGAAAGAGTCTGTCAAAATGTTGGAGATTGCCCACAAAGCCTCCAAAAAATACAAAAGAGACATCGAGGGATTTGCAGCGCGACAAGAAGCCAAACAAAAACGTCGACTCGAATCCCGTGTCATGGACATTGTCACTAAAAAACGCCGGGTTAATCCCATCGTCGAAAACAAATCGGTGGTGCATGCCGCCTCGGTCAAGAAAAAGAATCCCTTTGCTTTTGATGTTGCCAAAACCAGTTCTTCCATGAGCACAGTGCGCACATCCAATCCGGACCTGTTCAAAGCCCTCTCTGGATTCGGTGGTGGCAACTTGCGCGACAGAATGGGACAAATCGCCAATATTAGCAACCGTTTATAATCGATGCAATTGTGGCGGGACTGGTTGTAACTACTGTAATTTTTTCCAAATAATCACATATTTTAACAATAATTGGATTTATAACGATCTATTGTATCTATTCCTTGTGAGTGTAGTCCAGTATGAACATTGATCAACTTCATTTTGGTGTCCTGTCACCCGCCAAAATTCGGGCAATCTCCGTGTGCGAAGTGGTGACCGACGAACTGTACACCAACGGTAGTCCCAAAGCTGGTGGACTCCGTGACCCGCTTTTTGGTGTGGCCAGTCGTCGGGGACAATGCACCGCCTGTGACAAGACTTGGTCCGAATGCAGTGGGCATTTTGGTCATTACGAACTGCCCTGTCCAGTGTTTCATGTTGGTTGGATGAACGAAGTGATGCAGTGGTTGAGACGGAGCTGCGTCTGTGGTTACGTGTCCGCACACCCATTGAAAAAAAAATGCCCAGAGTGCCAGGCTGTTCCAGCTAAATTTTCCAAGAAAAATGCAGTCTCTTTGACCATTCAAGACGAGCAGGGGGTCCGTGCCCTGACCGCCTCCGTAGCCTACACAAGACTGATGCAGATCCCACAAGACAACGTTGCGGCCTTTAGGACAACCAAGGACCACTTCCATCCATCGTGGTTGATTCTCACCGTGTTGCCCATCCCACCCAATTGTGTGCGTCCCTCCCCCACAGTAGACGGAGACGAAGTGCGAGGGGAGGACGATATCACTCGGCGACTCTTGTACGTTCTGCGTATTGCCAAAGCTGCTGGGAAAACCACGGACGAAAACTCCATTGTCCGCACGCACAGCCAACATCGGTTGCAAGATGCAATGCACATGTACATTGACCAAAGAAAAATACCGGGCAATAGTCGAGCCTCGCAAAAGTCCATTTCTGAACGATTGGTCGGGAAAGAAGGACGCATGCGCGGATCATTGATGGGGAAAAGATGCAACTACACTGCCCGGACCGTCATCACTGGAGATGCCATGTTGGACATGCGGGAAGTAGGGGTGCCTCGGGAAGTGGCGGAGACATTGACGTTAGTGGAGCATGTCAATCGACTGACGTACGACAAACTGCAACAGATGGTAAGTAGTCAAGACACCCGTATCAAATACATAGTACGTCAAGATGGCACCCGGTTGGATGTGCAAACTGTCAAAGGCCAAGTACAACTTCAAGTTGGGGATGCAGTTGAAAGAAGTCTGCAGGATGGAGACCCAGTTTTGTTCAACCGCCAACCGTCTCTGCACCGAATGTCCATAATGTGCCACCGGGCCAAGATTTTGTCCGGAAAAACATTTCGACTCAATCTCAGTTGTACCACCCCCTACAATGCGGATTTTGACGGCGACGAGATGAACTTACATGCGCTGCAGACCCATGAATCGAGGGCAGATGCTCTGGAACTGATGTCGGTGGCGCAAAATATCATTACTCCTCAATCCAATAAACCAGTGATGGGCATTGTCCAAGATTCGTTGCTGTCCTCCTATCTGATGACCAGTCCGGGAGTCACGTTGGACAAGGCCGAAATGTGTAGCATGATCATGTGGGTCGTGGGGGCCACATTGCCACCTCCGACAGTGGTGGGACCATCTCCTCGGTGGACCGGGCTGCAAGCCATGTCCCTGTTATTTCCCTCCGATTTTAACTGGAGGGATAAGGTCATCCAGGGACAGTTGGTCCAGGGACCGCTTGGGAAAAAAGCGTTGGGACGCTCGCACGGTTCCATCATTCATCGTCTCTACAATGACTACGGGCCTGACCGAACTTGCCAGTTCATAAACGAGCTGCAGCGGATCAATCATGTGTGGTTTTCTGCCTATGGCTTTTCCATTGGCATTGGAGACATGCGCATTTCGGACGACACGGCCCAGGCCATTCAGCACGAATGTTCTACAGTGGATAAGGAAATTCAAGACCTGCGGAGGCAGCACAACAAAAACAACGATGCAGAACTGTACATCAATCGAATGTTAAATCAAACAAGAGATTCCATGGGACTATTGGCCCAGAACGCCATGAAACGTAGTAACAGTTTGGGTCTGATGGTCAAATCCGGCTCCAAAGGGTCCATGGTCAATATTTTACAAATCATGGCGTGTGTGGGTCAGCAAAATTGTTCGGGAAAACGGATGCAAGCCACGCTGAACGGAAGGACTCTCCCCATGTTTCGTCGGACAGACGATTCTGCTCGGGCCAGGGGGTTTGTGAAGCATTCGTACATTGATGGGTTGTCTCCGGACGAGTACTGGCACCACACAGTAGGGGGGAGGGAAGGACTCATTGATACTGCAGTGAAAACCTCCACTACCGGCTACATCCAACGAAGATTGGTCAAAAGTCTCGAGTCCATCTGTGTGCACAACGATACAACCGTGCGGGATTCCCAACACCGCGTTATCCAATTCACCTATGGCGAAGACGGCATCGATGGCATGTACCACGAAATGATGGACGGACCCTTTGACAACAACGGACTGGAAAAGTACGACCTCGAACAGTGGCCCGAAATTGTCGACGCGTACGACATGTGGAAATGGAACGAAACATTTAAATTGGGTGAAAAATGGGCCATCTGTGTCCCCGCTGCTCGAATACTGGAAGAGTACCAAGACGGTGGACACACCGACCAAGTACGGACCACCGTGACTCCACTGTTGGAGGCGGTGCGCTCGGTGCCCTTGGTGCATGCCTACATACTGTCAGTGTTTGCCGTTCGAGATTTGCCTTGTTCCAGTTCCAACTTGCAGGTCATTGTGGACAAATTGTTGGGCAAATGGTTCAAATCCATCGTGGCACCCGGGGAAATGGTTGGTACCATTGCGGCTCAGTCAGTGGGTGAACCCACGACACAAATGACATTGTGAGTTGAGTGGACGACATTTGTACAAAGGCAGACCAACACTGACATTTTTTTACCATCACCCCCACACACCACCATTTTACAGGAATACCTTTCACAATGCCGGCAACAGTGCCAAAAATGTGACGTTGGGAGTGCCGCGATTCGAGGAACTGATCAATGCCTCTAAAAAAATTAAAACACCGTGTTTGACAGTGTTTGCGGAGACCGATTTGAGACCAGAAAAGGCCTGGAAAATTAAAACACAAATCCAACAAACCTGCATCAAACATTTGGTGACGAAACAGACCTACACCAGTGTCCAGACCACACAGCTGCTGGACTACTTGGAGTGTCCTGACAACAACCGGTGGAATGTGAGTGACCCTCCCAAACAGATGTTGCACTGTCTGTTGAGTCGGAAAAAAATTGTGCAGAACGATATTTCCTTGCACAATATTGTATCGGGGGTGCGAGCAATTGGGAAAAATGTCATTGTAGCCTACCACGATGACCTGGTCAGTGATATCCATCTGTATGTGCGGACCAAACAACATTTTTTCAAATATGTCAAAATGGTACTGGATACCACCATCAAAGGTTCCAAATACATTCCCAAAGTCCGCACCCGGACAGAGGGACAGCAGTTTGTTGTCGACACAGAAGGCATTGACTTGAACTTTCTCAACCAATTGCAGTCCATTGACCACACCCGGACCCAGTGCAACGACATCTTTGCCATTCGGGCCAGATACGGCATTGAAGCGGCACGGTCGGCACTCTTGAGAGAGATCCACACAGTTCTTTCTTTCGATGGCTCCTACGTCAATCTTCGACATTTGATGGTGATCATCGATTGGATGACTTGGACAGGTCACATTAATGCATTGACTCGCCACGGTGTCAAAAAGATGATGGACAATACCACCCCACTCAAAAGAGCGACTTTTGAACAACCCGTTGAAATATTTCATCATGCAGCAGTGAAAGGCCTGACCGACAAATTGTCCGGGGTCTCGGAACAATTGCTCATTGGCAAAAATCCATTGTGTGGTTCGTACTTTAATTCCGTCGTGACTGACAAAATATACCAAGAACAATGGGACCAGGACCAGTGGCAACCCACCATTGGAGACGAACAAGAAGAGTCACTGTTCGAGGATTGGGACGGTGGTTGGGAATCGCACAGCACATTTGCCACCACTCAACCGTTGGGACCACAGGCCACCCACAACAACACTGTCGGGCAATTGACAGTGCAATCGCAACAACTGACAATGCAACCGATGTGGCAGCAATCACAGCAACCGACAATGCAACCGACGTGGCAGCAACCACAACAACTGACAATGCAACCGATATGGCAGCAATCACAGCAACCGCCAATGCAACAGATATGGCAGCAATCACAGCAACCACCACCGCAGCAGGACTGTGGGCCAATCTCCCCGACTTATGCTCCGACCTCCCCAACATATGCTGCCCCCAATGAACCGCCAGCAAAAAGACCAAAATCCATGTCTCCGGTTTCACCGACGTACGCCCCAGTTTCACCGACGTACGCCCCAGTTTC
>TARA_B110000090_G_scaffold160790_2_pt1 | contig 11918 bp, 9 predicted proteins | sample TARA_B110000090 | Tara Oceans TARA_B110000090 (sample SAMEA4397239) | marine metagenome | biome: Polar Biome; feature: [SRF] surface water layer (ENVO:00010504); material: water (ENVO:00002006), including particulate matter (ENVO:01000060) such as... | depth 5 m
CCCCCGCGGGATTCACGTTCCCGAGCCCGGCGCCGTCCGCGGTGCGAAGCGTGGTGGACCCCGACGACGTGGCGGGCGGTTTTGGGGCGACGCAAACACAAACACAGCCTGGGCAGACCCCCGGTACTCAAGGTCAGGCCGGCGATGAGCCTCAAACCTTGGTCTGGGGAACCACCGTATCGATCCAGGAGGACTCGAACCGGTTCAAGCGTTTCCTGGAGAACTTCGAGCTCCCAAGTAGAGAGGGCGTGGCGCACTACCACCGGTTGTTGACGAACTGTTTCGAAAAAGAAAACTACCAGCTGGACTTGGATTGCCGGCACCTCGACGCGTACGACCCGCCGCTTTACCGGAAACTAACTTCGTACCCGCAAGAAATCGTCCCGCTGTTCGACCAAGTCGCGAACGAGTACTTCGCGGAGAGCGTGTTACCGGAGGGCGAGGAGGTATTCACCAGAGTACAAGTGCGGCCGTTCAATCTGAAAGAAACGCGGGCGATGCGGGACCTGAACCCGTCAGACATCGACAAGCTCGTCGCGGTACGCGGCATGGTCACCAGGTGCACGGGTACGGGCCTTTCCCAATCACCGCGTTCCACCTCTGCGATTACTGCCCTGTGTGGAGTACAGGGCCGGACCCCTTTCCAATCCCGGATATACACGCGGCCTTACGAGACTGACACTTTCGGCGTTAATCGGGATCAAGGAATCATCCCCGACTTGAAAATGGCGTACTTCAAGTGTTTGGTGTGCGGCGACGCCCCGGATCTGACGTTCGTGGACCGGGGCCGAGTGAACGAGCCGCCTTTAAAGTGCGCCAACAGTAACTGCGAATCAATCGGCACCATGACCTTGGTACACAACCGGTGCGTGTTCGCGAACAAGCAGCAGATCAAAATGCAGGAGACCCCGGATGCGATTCCGGAGGGCGAAACGCCGCACACGGTGAGCATGTGCGTTTTCGACTCACTGGTGGATGAGTGTAAACCCGGTGACCGGGTGGAGATAACGGGGGTTTACCGGGCGGTACCGATCCGGGCGGCGCCCAACCTTCGCATTTTAAAATCCGTGTACAAAACCTACGTGGACGTGATTCACGTACGGAAAGACAGCGCGTCGCGAATCAACAATACCGCGGGCAGTGAGGACAGGGAGGACTTGAACGAGCACACCAGGCACGCCGCCGCTGAGCGAAACGGCGCCGGTGACCAGGGGAACACCCTGGAAACCCCGAGCGGCGCCGGGCCGAACGCGGAAGCGGAGTTCACCCCGGAGCGGGTGGAGTTTCTGGAAGCCATCGGGAAGAGGCACGACGTTTACGAGCGGTTAGTGTCGTCCCTAGCCCCTTCCATCTGGGAGATGGAGGAGGTTAAAAAAGGGTTGCTTTGCCAGCTATTCGGCGCTACGCACAAGGTGTTCAAGGGCACGAACGCGAACAAGGTCAGGGGGGATATTAACGTCATCCTGGTGGGCGACCCCGGCGTGTCGAAGTCGCAGCTGCTGACGTACGTCAACAAGGTAGCGCCCCGGGGAATCTACACGTCCGGGCGCGGGTCCTCCGCCGTGGGCCTCACCGCGTACGTAACAAGAGACCCGGAATCGAAAGACATGGTCCTAGAATCAGGCGCCCTCGTGCTTAGCGACCGAGGAATATGCTGCATCGACGAGTTCGACAAGATGTCCGACGGCGCGCGCTCCACGCTGCACGAAGTGATGGTAAGTATTTCCCCACTCACCACACAACGCCTCTGCGATTGCCCATACTCATCCTGCGAAGGGACGGCTATACCTCTGCCCATCACCCTGACTGTTTACGTAATAAACCTTACGACCGACTGACACTTTTTTTTTTGCAATCAGGAACAGCAAACCGTGTCAATCGCGAAAGCCGGGATCATCGCCGTGCTGAACGCGCGCACCTCGGTTTTGGCCTCGGCGAACCCCGTCGGGTCGCGGTACAACCCCGCCATGTCCGTCGTGGATAACATCGACCTCCCCCCCACCCTACTGTCGCGGTTCGACCTTATTTACCTGGTGCTTGATAAACCCAACCCCGAAACCGACCGGAGACTGGCCAGGCACTTAGTGGCGCTTCACTACGAAAACCCGCCGGCGAAGTACGTGTTGGGCTCATCTTTCCCAAATCCCGCCGACGATTGTTTTATCTCTCAGCTGGTGACTGTTGTCCGTACATCGCGATATACAAGACTGACACTTTGTTTTACCTATCGCAAGGGTTACCGGCGCGCTCGACGCGGTGACGTTGACGGATTACATCTCCTACGCCAAAAAAACGTACACCCCGATTTTGAACGATGAAGCGGCTGAGATGTTAGTGGAGGGGTACGTCGATATGCGCAGGCTGGGCGGGGGGCGGAAGACAATCACGGCGACGCCGCGGCAGCTTGAGTCGCTGGTGCGCCTGAGCGAAGCGTTGGCGAGGATGCGGCTTTCGCACGTCGTTGAGTCAAGAGACGCCACAGAGGCGCTGCGGTTGATGAGGGTCGCGATGCAGCAAGCAGCTTGGGACCCGAAAACCGGGCAGATCGATATGGACAAGATCCTTACGGGGCACAGCGCGAGCGACCGGCGACACCGCGGGCAAGTCGCGGACGGAATAGCGGAGATTCTCTCCGAGTCCCAAAACGGCCGCGCGCGCGTTTCCGAGCTGGTGCAAAAACTGAAAGAACGAAACGCCGCGTTCGACATGAGCATTCAAGAGGCGCGGGATGCGGCGATGTTACTCGTGGAGCAGGACAGAGCCACGATCAAGGGAGACATGGTCGCCATGACGTGAGGGTGAGGGTGGGTAGACGATGTACCTGTTTTATGTAAACGTTTTGCGCTTTTTGCGAGAAATTCGCGATCTCGAAAATCGCAGAGATTCTCGGAAAGGAAAAACACGTCGCTTTGCGCCCGGCTTTACCGCGCGTCCGCCCTTCCCGACCGTCACTCCCACGAGCGTCGGCGAACGTAAGGCCACGCCCAAACGCGTTCCGTACTTCGTCTCGAGTATCGTGCCGCGGACCTACGTTTCGTTTCCATTCCGGTGACCCAGGAGTTGGCAACATGTTCAGCGTCGCTGCGACAACCTCAATTGGCGTTCGCCCCACGGTGAACGTCCGCAATGCCGGCAAGGTTCGGTGCCGCGCCGCCGCCTCGGCGCCGCGCGCGAGCGCCTCCATTCGCTCCATGACCGGCATGCGCAGTGCTGGGGCCGTGGACAACCTCGGCGTGTCAAGGCACGCCGCCGGCTTCCACCAAACCGTCGCGCGTCAGACCCTAGCGGGCGGGCGCGTCGGGAAGAAGTTCGTGGTGAAGGCCATGTTCGAGGTGCGTGTCAAGATGCTTCTTCGTGTCTTCTGGTTGATGACGCGTCGGGGTGGGGGGCGGCGGCTGTGCCTCGCGGTTCGGGTGGAATTTCGCGTGTCTGTGTCACGCACACGCGCGTCGTCCTTCCCGCGCCTCGCGATCCACCACGAAAGCCTCGCGTAACGCACCGCGCGGCAACCCCGGCGGGACCCGGCCTGCCCGGGAAAAACGGATTTGCATCGACGTCGTCGGCCGCGTGGCCGCTCGGAAAAGTTGTTGTGTCCTTCCTAACCTTTCTCCCCCTGTCTCTCCCTACCCCTCCCCCCCAACCCAACCCTCCAGCGCTTCACCGAGAAAGCCATCAAGGTGGTGATGCTCGCGCAGGAAGAGGCTCGCCGCCTCGGCCACAACTTCGTCGGCACCGAGCAGGTGCGTCACTTCCCAGGCGAACTGCCCCTGCCTGAGACGGCCGGAACGACGCGATGACCAGATTCTTCGCGTTAGGTCAAGCCCTTGGGTCAGGAACCCAGCGCTTCTTTTAGCGACTCGTCGGACGCACCAACTCACCTCCCTCCCACCCTCCCACTGAAAACAGATCATGCTCGGCCTGATCGGCGAAGGCACCGGCATCGCGGCCAAGGTGCTCAAGTCCATGGGTACGTACGACGCGACCGAGAGGGGTCCACGCTCCGACCCAACCATTCTCGATCTGGAGCGCGCTTCGCGTGGCCTTATCCAGTCTACAAACAGTCGCGCTTTTTGTTACTTTTGTGTTCTTTTTTAAGCGCGCCGCGATACGTCGTACTGCCCGCGGTACCTGTTTTACTCGGCAGAATGTTTTGGAACTACTACCATACACGGTACAGTATTACTAGTACACCACTATGTATACGTACTGACCGCCTATACTCCCTCCCCTCCCAAAACCAACCCACAGGCATTTCCTTGAAGGAAGCGCGCGTGGAAGTGGAGAAGATCATCGGGCGCGGTTCGGGTTTCGTGGCGGTGGAGATCCCGTTCACCCCCCGCGCCAAGCGCGTCCTAGAGCTCGCCCTGGAAGAAGCCAGGCAGCTCGGGCACAACTACATCGGCACCGAGCACTTGCTTCTCGGTTTGTTGAGGGAAGGCGAGGGCGTGGCGGCGCGCGTGCTGGAGAACCTTGATGCCGATCCCAGTAAGATCCGATCGCAAGTGATCAGGATGGTCGGTGAGTCGCAAGAAGCGGTCGGCGCGGCGCCCGGTGCGGGCGGCGCCTCCGGTGGCAGCAAAACACCCACCCTGGAGGAGTTCGGGAGCGATCTCACGAAACAAGCGGAGGAAAACAAGCTGGACCCGTGCATCGGGCGGGACAACGAGATCATCAGGGTGACGCAGATTTTGGGCAGAAGGACCAAAAACAACCCGTGCCTGGTTGGCGAACCCGGCGTGGGTAAGTCCGCGATCGCGGAAGGGTTGGCGCAGAAAATCGCGGGCGGGGACGTACCCGAGACCCTGGAAGGCAAGCGCATGATGACCTTGGACATGGGTCTGCTCGTCGCGGGTACGAAGTACCGCGGCGAGTTCGAAGAGCGGTTGAAGAAACTGATGGACGAAGTCAAAGCTGATGAGGATATCATTTTGTTCATCGACGAGGTGCACACTTTGATCGGCGCCGGCGCGGCGGAGGGCGCGATTGACGCGGCCAACATTTTGAAACCCGCCCTGGCGCGTGGCGAGCTGCAGTGCATCGGCGCCACCACGATTGACGAGTACCGCAAGCACATCGAAAAAGACCCGGCCCTGGAGCGCCGGTTCCAGCCCGTGCAGGTCCCCGAACCCACCGTGGACGAAACGATCCAGATCATCCAAGGCCTGAGGGAACGCTACGAAGCGCACCACAAGCTGCGGTACACAGACGAAGCCATCGTCGCGGCGGCGAAGTTCGCGCACCAGTACATCAGCGACCGGTTCTTGCCTGACAAGGCGATCGACTTGATCGATGAGGCTGGATCCAGGGTCCGCTTGGCGCACGCCGCGCTCCCCGAAGAAGCCAAGGAGCTGGACAAAGAACTAAGAGCGCTTCTTAAGGAAAAAGACACCGCGATTCGGTCGCAAGATTTCGAAGCCGCGGGCGCGCTCCGGGACAAGGAGGTTGAGCTGAAATCCGAAATCGCCAAGATCACCAAGGCATCGCAGGAAAAGTCGAAGGCCGAGATCGAAGCGGGTGACGGGAACGTCGGACCAACCGTGGTGGAGAAGGATATCTGCGACATTGTCGCGGCGTGGACCGGCATCCCGGTTGACAAAGTTTCGCAAGCGGAGGGGGATTCGCTTATGAACATGGAAGAGACTCTTCACGCGCGTTTGATTGGCCAAGAAGAAGCCGTGGTGGCGTGCTCGCGCGCGATTCGCAGGGCGAGAACCGGGTTGAAGAACCCCAACCGCCCCGTCGCGTCCTTCATCTTCAGTGGGCCCACCGGCGTCGGGAAGTCCGAGCTCGCCAAGAGCATCTCCCAGTTTTACTTCGGCTCGGAAGACGCCATGGTGCGCCTGGACATGTCCGAGTTCATGGAGCGACACACCGTGTCCAAGCTCATCGGTTCGCCCCCTGGTTACGTCGGGTACTCAGAAGGCGGCCAGCTCACGGAAGCCGTGCGCAGGCGACCGTACACCCTGGTGCTTTTCGACGAAGTCGAAAAAGCGCACCCCGACGTGTTCAACATGATGTTGCAGATTCTGGAGGACGGGCGGTTGACGGATTCCAAGGGCCGGGTGATTTCGTTCAAAAACACGCTCATCATCCTCACATCGAACGTCGGGTCGTCCGTGATTGAAAAAGGCGGCGGAGGGCTGGGGTTCCAGCTCAACGACGACGCGGAGGACACTTCGTACCAACGCATAAAAACCCTGGTCAACGAAGAACTGAAGAACTACTTCCGCCCTGAGTTCCTCAACCGCCTCGATGAGATCATCGTGTTCAGGCAACTCAACAAAGGCGAGGTGCGCGAGATTGCGGGCATCATGCTTAACCAGGTTTTCGCCAGGCTGAAGGAGAAAGACATCACCCTTGATGTGACCGACCGGTTCAAGGACCGACTGGTGGACGAGGGGTTCAACCCCACGTACGGCGCGCGGCCCCTTCGCCGAGCCGTGATGAGGCTGTTAGAAGACAACCTCGCGGAAAAGATGCTCAACGGCGACATCAAGGAAGGCAGCTCGTGCATCATGGACGTCAACGCGGCTGGGGAAATCACGGTGCTCACGGGAGACGGCAACACCCTCAGCGCGGGGATGGTGCGAGGCGAATCCGGGATCGCGTAAGGTTGTGTGAATTTGAATTCTTTTGGTTGGTGAGAGCATTGGCGAGTGGCGAGGCCGGCGAGCGAGAGGGATCCTTTGCGAGTGCGAGCGAGAGGGGGGGTGGATATGGGATCCGCACGGATTGGGTCCGTAACGAGACGACGTTTCTGGACTGTACGCGGCGGCGAGCGCGGGAGGAACGCGCGTAGAACAACATTTTAATTTGAACAGTGATCTCCGCGCGCGTGTCTTCGGCTTGGGCTTGTTTTCGTCACGGTGGAGCGTGGTGCTTTCTCTTTCTTTCCAGCACCGGCCCGCGAGGAACGCGTGCAGTTGTTTCATTTTCGGCATCAGCAGCAACAGGCCAGAGCGACCGCAGGAGTTTATTTATCAAAAAAGAATTGCGTCAAACCGTGCCGCGCGTCGCTCGTCGTCCCGCGCGCGGTTCCCGAGCGCTCTCGGTAGAGCTCGGGAGGTGTCCGCGAGCAATTGTCCTTCTACGTCATCGACGCGTGAGGAGTATGTCGTCATCCTGAGTCGCAAACGAGACACGCGAGACACGAGACTCGAATCTAGGCACCCAAAAAAATGGCACCAAACTTCGAGATCGACGACGGGTTCGACGACTCCGCGTTGTGGGGTGCTCTGGACAACGTACCTGCGGCACGCGCGTTACCTCCGCACCAACGTCGGCACACGACTCAGCCGGCACATCGACCGGGACCCCCTGGCGTACAACCCCCACCCCACCACCCACCGCGGCACCCGGGTGAGGCTGACCAAAACCACGACCAACGAAAAGGAAGCGTTGGCATTGACCTATCCAACTACCAAAACGTGCGGGCGTCGCACGTACCGGCGCCGCCGGTTCCGAAACGACCCGTTCGCGTCGAGCTCACGCTGTGTGCTTCGGAGCACCGCGTGCAAGTGTGTCTGCCTAATGGGTGGTACGACGAGGGTTTCGCGAACTTGTGTAGGGGCATTGACTCGTGTGCATTCGACGGCGTTTCCAAACGCTGGAGCTTCGCGGACGAAAACTTACACCGCGCGGTTCGCCAAATCAAATCCTCAACTCAGTTCGCGGTGGACCTGGTGATGCCCTCGCCGATTGCCACGAGGGCGCTGCTGGCGATGGCTGAAATTGAAAAGGCGCTGGCGCGTGAGGCAGAGGCGCGTACATGTGGTGACCTGGACGGGTTTGATTCTCGTCGAACACAAACACACACCAACCGCGACGTCGCGAAAGCGTCGGCCACGCAAACCAGCGAGTTGAGTGAAATCGCCGCGAGCGTTGATGTACATTCAACCGAGTGTCGCGGAGCGTTGGGGTCGGTGGTGGTGCCAAAACCTTCAACACTTCCCCTTCCTGGAGTTGATCCGGGTACCGGAAGGGAAGGTCCGGTTGGCGCGCAACCGCGTTGCGCCAAGACTCTTGCCAAGCGAACCGTGGACGAGTTGTACGCTTCCATTCCAGCGCACATTAGGGACACGATGTTCCCGTTTCAGCGCGAGGGCGTGCGGTTCGCGCTGGGGAAGGGCGGGAGGTGTTTGATCGGGGACCAGATGGGTTTGGGGTAGGTATTTCTTGCATTTCCCAAATCCCATCACTGTTTGCCCATACAAGACTGACACTTTTCTTTTTTCCAAAAGGAAGACGGTACAGGCGCTCGCGTGCGCGGCGGCGTACAAAGACGAGTGGCCGTGTTTGATTTTGGTGCCGACGTCGTTGCGCGGCGCGTGGGAACAAGCGTTGGTGAAGTGGCTTGGTGATTCTTTGTTGGCACCTTGCAAAGGAATGGTAAGAAACGCAAACAACGCCAACAACTCGTTCATCGCCGCCGTCGGGACCGGCGCCGAGCAGAAGAAACTCGACGCGCCAAACGTAAAGTTCGCGATCGTTCCGTACTCGCTGGTGACCAAGGTACGTGTTGCATTTCCCAAATCTCGCCTCCCTGTTTGCCCATACAATGCTGACAATTTCTTTTATCTCAAGATGTCCGATTTGTTACTCCACAAACAATACAAAGTCGTGATTTGCGACGAGTCGCACTTCCTGAAGGACTCGAAAGCGCAGCGAACCAAGGCGGTGATTCCGCTTTTGAAAAACGCAACGCGCGCGCTTTGTTTAACCGGCACGCCCGCGCTTTCGCGGCCGGTGGAGATTTTCTCGCAAGCGGAAGGTACGGCCGGAGGGCGTTTCCCAAATCCAACGACTGTTTGCCAATACAAAACTGACACTTTCTTTTTCGTCTCTCAGCCCTTCGGCCCGTGGTGTTCACGAAGTTCAACGAGTTCGCACAGCGGTACTGCGCCGGGTCGCGGTTCGGGTGGAACGGGTCATCAAACCCTGGGGAGTTGCACGCGGTGCTGTCACGGTTGGTGATGATTCGGCGGTTGAAAAAGGACGTCCTAACCGAGTTACCCGCGAAGGTTAGGGAGAAGATCGTGATCAGTTTGCAGAGTGGCGAGGCTGTTACTAAAGTGAAGGCGATTCGCCAGAGGATGCAGCAGATGCGGGACGACAACGGCGGCCAGGGTGGGAACTCCATGGAAGAAAAAAGGTTGATGAACGAGCTTTACCAGCAAAGCGCGTTCGCGAAGTGTAGACCTGTGGCGGAGTACGTGGAGACGTTGTTGGACAGTTCGGCCGGCGGTGCCGGTGACGACGATGACCAGAAGTTTTTGTTTTTCGGACACCACACGTGTATGCTCGATTCTGTATCCGAAATGTTGCGAAAGAGGAAGATCCAGTTCATCCGCATAGACGGCTCCACACCAAGCGACACGCGGCAGAGCTTGGTTGATAAGTTCCAGAACGACGCACACACGAGGGTCGCGGTTTTGTCCATTAAAGCCGCGGGGATGGGCCTCACACTCACCGCCGCGTCGGTTGTCGTGTTCGGCGAGCTTTCCTGGACCCCCGGGGATATCGTGCAGGCGGAGGACAGGGCGCATCGAATAGGTCAGAGAAGTTGTGTCAACGTGCAGTTCCTTTGCGCGAAAAACACGGTTGACGATATCATGTGGGGCTCCATAAGTAACAAGCTAGAAACCCTGGGGCAGGTGCTTGACGGGCAAAAAGGGGATACGCTGATGTTGAAACACGCCGGGAAAGGCCGCCCCGCGTTTGAGCGAACAAGAGAACAACGGCTTGAAACCCTGATCAGCTTTGGAGACCGGTCACCGGGAGGGCGGTTTGTTGACAAACCGTTTGGGTTTGTCGACGGCGAAACGAACGGCGCGACTCCCAAAAAGCAAGCCACGCTCGACGCCTTCGTGGCGAAGAAACCACAACAGCCCTCCGAAAAGAAGTGGGCGCCTCCTCCTGACTGGGACGACTTCGATGACGACTCGCTGTTACACGCGCTGGAGGCAAATCCAGGGAAACGACCACGTGGGGAATAGAATAGGCATAGACCACATGTAACGAATGAACGAAACTACTTTTTGTCTGTTTACAGTCTTGTCTGTTTTTGCGCACTCGCCGAGACGCCGCCGCGCGTGCTTGTTCTCGTATCATTGTTGAGGGCAACCGTTTGCGATCGCCCAGTTCAACAGCTCGATTCGCATGTGCAACCTTGCAAACACGCACGTATACTCGTCCCACGGGCACCCGGTCGCGCGTGCCCACTGCAGCACCTCGAGATGACCGCCCTCCGCCGTCCCGCCGCATGTTCTTTCGTCCCACGGGCATTCGTTCGCGTGCGCCCACTGAAGCACCTCCAGATGCCCGCCCTCCGCCGCGCTCGCGCACGTCCACTCGTTCCATTCACAGCCGTTCGCGCGCGCCCACTGCAGAACCTCGAGGTGCCCGCTCTTCGCCGCGTAGTAGCACGTCCACTCGTCCCACGGGCATTCGTTCGCGCGCGCCCACTGTAGCACCTCGAGGTGCCCGCCCTCCGCCGCAAACGCCCACGTCCCCTCGTCCCACGGGCAGCCGTTTGCGTGCAACCACTGCAGCACCTCGAGGTGGCCGCTCCTTGCCGCGTCCTTGCACGTATCTGCATCCCACGGGCAGCCATTCGCGCGCAACCACTGCAGCATCTCGAAGTGTCCTTCCAACGCCGCGAACGCGCACGTCAGCTCGTCCCACGGGCAACCGTTCCCGCGCAACCACTACAGCACCTCGAGGTGGCCGCCCAACGCCGCGGTCGAGCACGTCCTCTCGTTCCACGAGCACCCGTTCGCGTGTTCCCACTGCAGCACCTCGAGTTGCCCGCACCTTGCTGCCCAAATGCACGTATCCTCGTCCCATGGGTAGCCGTTCGCTTGCGCCCACTGCAGCACCTCGAGATGTCCGCCCCTCGCCGCATACGCGCACGTCATCGAGCTGGCCCATGGGCATACGTTCGCGTGAGCCCATTGCAGTACCTCGAGGTGCCCGCCCCTCGCCGCATACGCGCACGTCCACTTGTTCCACGGGCAGCCATTCGCGCGCAACCACTGAAGCCTCTCGAGATGTCCGCCCTCTGCAGCGCTCGTGCACGTATCTGCGTCCCACGGGCAGCTTGCGCTAAAAAAGCGCAACCACTTCACAACTTCGAGTTGCCCTTTCTTCGCCGCTTCACGTGGAAGAACTTTCGACATCCTCAGACGACCGTGTCGATACAGGTGCTTGAGCGTGCTTAAGTACCCAAACCTTATGGCATGTTCCCATGTCGTCTCCTCCACCGGATGCCCAGTCGCCGCCACCGCGTCGCGCATCACACGACTCACCGCTCGAAGCCTCGCGAGGTCTGTCGGGTCTTCGATCCTTCCGAGAACGTGACAGACGACAACGTCGTCGGAGATACCTGAGATGGCGCTCTGCGTCTCGGGCTGGATGGCGCCGGTCGCAGCTTGCTTACGCTTCTTTCCGTGTGCGCTCGTTTTGACACCAGGCGTCGCGTTGGAAGACATCGTGGAGGATGGCACGAGGTGCGCGTCGTTGTGGGAGCTTTTCTTGGGCGTTACGAAAAGCGAGCCATGAACAATGGAATCTTTGAAAATCAGAAACGCTTTCCTCGGAAGCCTCGACGCACAACGCCGCGCCCCCGACACACGGCGACCATGGACTTGGACGACTTGTCGTCTTCGACACGAGAGTGGGACGACGCACCGCTTGGGAATCAAGCCCAAGGGTATTTCCGCACGCTCCACGATGAGAGTTCGTTCTTCTTCCAGCGCGAGGAGCTTTGTTCCAGTGACGGCTGCGCGTCGAGCAAAAACTTCCTTTCCACCGCGAACGTGTACAGCTGCTTCGCCGTGTTCGCGTGGTCGCCACCGACCGCGGGCGAGTGCGTGAAAGGGTACGGCGCGCACGTAGACTTGGGGTGTCTTCTTGACGCG
>TARA_B110000090_G_scaffold94911_1_pt1 | contig 11918 bp, 14 predicted proteins | sample TARA_B110000090 | Tara Oceans TARA_B110000090 (sample SAMEA4397239) | marine metagenome | biome: Polar Biome; feature: [SRF] surface water layer (ENVO:00010504); material: water (ENVO:00002006), including particulate matter (ENVO:01000060) such as... | depth 5 m
ATTACCACGGCAACTCAAGCCGCACAATGGCAGGCCCATCAAGACATCTACCAAGCAATTAATCAATTCTCACAACAGGAGTTGGGTGGCCATGCACGCATTACTCAGCTCGACGAGCGCAGCCGTTACCACCTGTGTAAAACCCCACTGCAGGTGACACTGCCTTTTAACAACCACAAAACCGTAAAGGTGGTTTGCGAAAAAACCCACGGCATAGGGGAACCTAGCTGGTTGTTATATCTATCCATTAATGTACAAACCAACACCCAAGCCTGGCGCTTAGTTAGCCCCATTGCACAACAAGGCACAATTAATGCCAACCAGGTTGTGTTAGTGACCTACACGGGTACCAGCAGCAGTTATATCGGCAGCGAGACCAACCCCACTGGAAAACAAGTTAAGCGCCGGTTAGATGTGGGCCATTGGCTTAGCCCAATAGATTTTATGGATTTACATCTGCTATGGCGCGCGGCAGAGGACATTGCTCAGGGCCAAGTGATCGCCTCAAAACACTTATTGGCTAGCAAAGAATCTACACGCACCACTAGCCCTAATGCCGTTACCAACAAAAACCTATTACTGGGTCAGTTGGCAAAACGTTATATTAAAGCCGGCAAAGTATTGGATCAAAATGACGTAGAAGGCCAACAACATGTGGTCATTAGCAGCCAGGCATTAACCATGGGTAGAGAACTTATCGCCCAAGACCTCACCATGGCATGGGTGCCAGACCACAAACTCAGGCAAGCAGGGTTTAACCACAAAGAAGCGTTAGTCGGCTGGGTGACCAAACGTTATATTGCTAGCGGCACCCCCCTTACCCAAGACATGCTACGCCAAGCTTATCTGGTGACTAAGGGCAGCGAAGTAAGCCTACAAATTAATTTAGACAACTACCAAATCACCAGCCAAGCCGAGGCTTTGTCTAATGGCAATTTGGGTGATAAGATTGAGGTTAAAGTGATTCCTAGCGGCCTAGTTAAGCGTGGTATAGTGATTGCTAAAGGCCATGTTGAGCTTAGCCGTTAAGGTGGCTAGACCGTGTTTTAGTAAAAGTTAAGATTTTTTATGAAAAGAATGCTATTTTGGGCTCAAGTTTTTACCAATTCTGCCGATGACTACTACGTAGTTGGAAAAGTAGGTTAGATTAGGTTAGAGGTGCAACATGAACGACATTAGCAATCAGCATCAGGGGGGGACGACTACCCGAGTAGATAATACTCAGGCTAAGTCTGCTCAAAAAACTCAGGATGTTCAGCAGCAAACACAAACTGCGCAAACCCAACGCGCAACAGAACAAACCAAAGCTGCCCCCAGCCAAGGAGCAGATCAGGCTAAATTCACGCCGGAATCACAAACTTTGTTACGTATGACTCAAGCAAGTAAAGACGTTAGCGACATTAACCAAAAGAAGGTTGATCGTATTAAACAGGCCCTAGAGAACGGTGAGTTCCCTGTTGATACCGCACGTATTGCTGAAAAAATGACTAGCTTAGAAAAACTAATTCAAGGATAACCCGCGATTGCTGCCACAACTACAAGAAGAATTTGATGGCCACCTGAACCAAGCCGTTATCGATGCACAGCAATTGCAAAGCACCCTTAACCTCGAGTACGAATACCTGAAAAGCAGTGACTTACAAGCTTTTCAGGAACTTCAAGTCCACAAACAGCACGATGTGCAAACCATTCAACTATTTGATGCGCTGCGTAATCAGTTTTGCACTAACGCGGGTATCGACAGAGAAGACAAAAACTTTAGCCGCCACCTACCTAAACCACAACAGGCCCAGTGGCAGCAGTTGTTAGATGTATTGGAGGCCTGTGACAAACTGCACCGCACCAGTGATTTGTTTATGCGCACCAAGCTAGAATCCATCAGTAAAGCCTTAGAAATCCTAGAGCTTAACAGTCCGGTGACCAGCACAAACCTTTACAATAACTTAGGCAATGCCTTCAAGTCTAATATAGGCCGTAGCCTTGATAAGGCTTAGTGGTTAGACTAGCCCCATCTAATTTAAATAGCAGATCGTATTTATGGCCATTTACAACACCTTAATGAATGATCCTCAGCTGCCGGTATTTTTAGTGCTAGCGGTGATTGGCCTGTTGGGTTTAGTGACTACCTTAATTACCCTTTTGTTAGAGCGCCAAGGCGCTCAGCAGTTACAGCGGCGCCTCACAGATCTAGGCCACCAGCTTATAGAACAGCAAGAAGACTACAACAAACTAGAAAAACTACAGTTTTTAGGCGCTCAACGCCAACAGCGCATGGACCAAGTATTACAAGATATCTACGGCTTAATAGAGTCTAACAGCCAACTGCTAGATCGCATCAAGGACCAACCCAGCCCAAGCAGCACCTTGTCTTCAGAAGTGCCAAGTCAAAGCAATTACGAACACGCCATACGTATGGCCAAAGAAGGCATGTCTGGCGAGAAAATCCAACATGTTTGCGGCCTTACAGAAGGTGAGGTTAGCCTCATCTTAGACCTACACCAATAAGCCTTAATTCAGGCCGTCTTTTCATCCCCAGGCTTCATGCCTTTAAGCCAATAAGTATACACCAACACTTCTGCCACTAAGGTGTACAGCGAGCGCGGTACTTGTTCGTCAATATCAAGTAAGCCTAATAATGCAGTTAGCTCTTCATCTTTTTTGATAGGCACTCCTGCAGCAACCGCAGCATCAATAATCTTTTGCGCTAACTCATCTTTACCTTTGGCCACAACCAAAGGCACTGGGTTATTCCCATATTCTATGGCAATGGCTTGTAATGGCTTTTTCATACGTGAACATCCAGGATAGTATGGGCCGTTTTAGGATTGGTTTTACCCTCAGTTTCTGCTATTGGGCCCACACTCACTTGCTGTAATTGTATGCCGTGAAGCTGTAACGCGCTGTGCAACTGGTGTTTAGAGCTATTCACCAAGGGCGCTAGCCACGAAGTATCACTGGCAAAGTGTAAACTAGCCGTTGCCTCACGAGCGGTTATGCCCTGAGTGAGCAGCAAATTTATGTGCAAAGTGCCCAGCTCTGGCCCCTGGTGAGCGAGACTAATAGACCATTGTTTTTGACTACGCTGCTGTTGGTTTTGCTGCAAGGTGATCAACAAGTGTTGCTGCTCAAACCAGGGCATTAACCATTGATAATACAGTTGGCTGTTAAGGAGGGCATCTAGGCTTTTTATTTGGCTTGAATGTAAGGCCTCTAATAACGGCTTAACCTGTTGCTCCAAACCTTCTTCTAATGCCAGCAACTGCAATAACGCTTTAAGATCGTTATAGGCTTTTGCTGGCCCCATCATCGCGCCAGCTAGGGTTTTTGCCTTACCCCGGCTTTCACTAAACAAACCACTCATCAACAGCGCCTTTTGTATATCTAGGGCTTTTGGGGCACTGGGTAGCTGCCAAAATTCTTGCAATAGCGCTGCTAATGCTGATGGCAAGTTAGTGTTGGAAAGGTAGCTAGATAACCATTGCTGCAGCGGTGCAAGGCCATTGGGGCGGTATAACAGGCTACGTAAATATGCACTTTGTTGCGCTAGTAGTGAGTCAGGCAACTGCCCAGAGCGTAACAGCTCTAAACGTGGGGGGCGCAAATCTGGGTCCAACACTTTAAACAACAAGCGCTCCCCAAGGGTATAGGCTGCAGAACTGATGGCTGCACTAAAGATACTACTGGATGTTTCTACCAACAGTCGTGGTTGCAATTGCACCACCACACCTTCTATTATTTGACCCTTGATTAGGGTTATAGACGGCAGTATTGGGCCATTACCAAGGTTAACACCCGGTCTGGTTACGCCACTTGAAGGGGCTAGAGGTTGGGAGCCTTTATCGATCATCTGCCCACCTTTTGCTATATTGGTTAATTATTTGTTAAACTGTGTGCATGAACGTAAGCAACGCTACTCCGATTTCACCTGCTGTGCAGCAACCTGCTATTAATCAGGAAGCTAAAGTGCGTGCACAAAATGCCTTCCCTAAGGCAGAAGAAGTCACAGAATCAGCACCGCGTTCAGAAGCACCAGACCAAAGCCGACAAAAAGCCAATTTAGAGGCCTCTTCCTGGCGAACTAGCCAACTCACTATTAGCGCTAAAGCAGAACCCGCTAAAGGGAGTGACGGCTTAAACAGTTACACTGACATACCCATACAACGCACCCAGCAAGCAGCAGCTGCTTATCAAGCCATGGAAAAGCCAGAACAACGCGCCTCTGTCGACGCTATTGTCTAAGCCTTAACATAGCCTTCTGTTATTGTTCTACACCCGCTATATCTAGCACCACTTCAACCCTACGGTTACGAGCTCGATCTGCAGCTGATGCGTTCTCGTTTAGAGCGGCGGTATCCGCCATGCCTTCAACAGATAAACGCTCCCTAGGAATCTTCATTAAGCTACTTAAAGAGTCAGCCACAGCCGCTGCACGTACTGCTGATAAATCCCAGTTGCTCGGGAATTCACCACCCGGTCTTATTTGGCGGTTATCCGTATGCCCAGTCACAATAACCTGACCCTTATTACTATTAATGGTATCCCTTAGGGCTCTAATCATAGGCAAAGCATCAGGGTTAAGCTGTGCACCACCACCAGGGAAAGCTCCTTTTTCTGTGAGGCGTACAATAATCTTAGTCCCTTCCTGCTCTACTTCAGCTAAACCTTGGGCCACAGCATCTGAAAGGATAGCTTGGAGTTTCGCGACTTCCTGCTTAGCTTGCTCTTCCTGTTGCTCCTGTAATACCTTTTCATCCTGCTGCTGTTGTGATTGTTGATCTTGCACTTTAATGGGAGCATCTGTGGCCTGCTGAGCATCGGCGATCTTTGCGTACAGCTCTACCGTTGCATCAGGCACAAAGCCTTGCTCTTTGTCATGTTCTGCCTCACCAACGCTGCCAGGACCTTTCAGTTCAACCACCACCTCGTTATCTTTAATAGTCACTTCAACCTGACCATTAGCAATTTCTTCTGCTAAGGCGATTTCCACCTTCTCCTTCTCAGCATCAACGTCATAGTCCTTCTTTTTGCTCTCAGTTTTTAATTCCAAATCTTTTTGGGCAGTATCAGTGGTCTGCTGTTTCACCTGCACCAATACAGAAGCTTCTGCAACTGTGGGGCTAAATTCTTGCGATAACAGGCTTGTGCCCTTTGGGGGATCAGGCACCTTAACGTCTTTTTGCACACCAAACGCACTTTTCATGGAACCAGCAATTTGAGTGTATTTGAGGGTTTTCATCTCTGAGAAAGATAAAATTAATACAAAGAACGCCATCAGTAAAGTGGCCATGTCGGCAAAGGTTGCCATCCACAGGGGGGCTCCTTTTTTACAGACGGGGCACTCCTCTTCGTCCTCTTCCTCTACAGGAGGAGCCGCCGCCTCAACAACCTCTTCTGTGCCTTCTTCACCCGCAGTAGTTTCGGGCCCATTGGGATTCTCTTGTTCTTCAGTATTTTCTTCGGCCATGATCGTATCTCCTTACGCCACAATCAATTAGGAAGCCGATTCTAACTTAGCACGCACTTTAGGCGACAAATAGCTAAGCAACATACCTTCCATAACCCGTGGGTTACCCCCTTCGGAGATGAAGAGCAGAGATTTAATAATAAGTTCATTGTTAATCGCATCAGCTTCCGAACGTTGCTCCAGCTTTTGCATAATAGGAAAGGCAATCATATTGGCAATAACGGCACCATAGAGTGTGGTTAGCAGGGCTACCGCCATGGCCGGACCAATAGATTTTGGGTCACCCATATTAGCCAACATTTGTACCAAGCCTACCAAGGTACCGATCATCCCCATGGCTGGGGCAAAGTCTCCCCAAGACTCAAATATGGAACCACCCGCTTTAGCTCTTCGGATTGCCATTCCAGCCTCGGTAGAGAGTGCAGATTTAATAGCAGCGCTATCTTGACCATCCACTAACATACCCATACCTTTATTTAGAAACTCATTCTTCACTTCCTGAGATTCCAAAGCAATCATGCCATCTTTACGAGCAATAGTTGCAAGCTCTACTACCTTCTCAATAAGGTCTTCTGGCTTATCCACTTTATCTGCAAACGCTTTGCCAGCAAGGGCGCCCGCTCCAATAAAATCACCCAAAGATGAGCGCATCAATACCACAGCCAAAGAACCCGCGACAACAATAAAAATGGAAGCACCATTAACGAACATACCCATGGGACCACCCATAAGAATGCCAGTGGCAACGATTCCAAAAGCCGCAATAAATCCAATAAGTGTTGCTAAATCCATCTCTCTTATCTCCAACCAGCTTATGACTAATAAATTCTTGAGGGGTAAAGTAGGGTAAATATGCACCCACGAATACTAGAATTCCTATACTATCCACTATTATCGACCAAGTGTAATAAATATTTAGCCTTGTTGTGCTTAAATGCCAAATTTATTCTTCTTGGTTAATACCGTTTAAGTTACCTTATTCTTGGTCGATAGTAGATAACATAAAACGAGGTGGAACTATGAAATTGGTACCTTTTTTTCTTGCCCTTGCGTGTTCACCCTTGAGCCACGGGGTTGTAGACAAAGCACCCAAGTGTGGCGAATATTTCACAACCCATCAAACTGACGGCCATTATCAGCGAATGGACAATGGCTTAGTTCAAGACCCACTCACAGGCCTTACTTGGTTTCGCTGTGGTGCCGGTCAGGTGTGGGGTGATGGACAGTGCCAAGGTGGCCCATTATTACTGCCCTATGAGGATGCAAAAGCTTGGGCTGCATCGCTAGAGTTAGCAGGTTTTGATGATTGGCGAGTACCAGAAATAGACGAAATGAGCAGTTTAGTGGAGGCTGATTGCAAATCACCTTCGATTAATACCCGAGTATTTTCAGGTATAGAACCCGAAGTTTACTGGAGCAATGAATCAAATTTCTGGATACGTTCGATGGCTTGGTCGTTGTTTTTTTATCGCGGCCACTACTTTAGCAAACAAGCAAAGGTTGATTCTTTCCGGTTTATGTTAGTAAGAAACTAACGCTAACCGCTTATAACAACCCTTTATAAGGCGGTTTAAGGTATGTCCTTGGGTTGTGGTGCAGGTTTTGGGGCATAACCCCGGCAGGCATGGCCATCAATACGCATGATCTCTATCATGGGCAATTGACGGGACTTAATCGCAAACAAACGGCAGCCTCTTGGGAATTTTGCTTCCCAAGTAACGTAGAAGTGCTTGCATTGCATACAATCAGGCGTGCTGCTGTTAGTATTCATAGTGGATCAAGGTAAAAAGGAGCCTCGTTATCATGGGTCAGTTTATTCTCGCAGTCACTAATTTTAACCAGTGGACTAGCGGTTTGCCTATTTATTTACAAGTTTTTTTAGGCATGTTGGCATTTTTGTTAACCTGCTCAATAGCTGGTTTCTTAGTCTATGGCTTGCTCCTGCTATTGCAGCGCATGAGTCACTATAGGCCGTTATCTAGCCTTACTGGTGTTTTAGGTTATGCCATTACTTTATGTCTAGGTTGGTTGCTGTACATATTTATACCTTTAACGGTGATCGCCTTAGGTAATCATGAGCAACTGGATGTTAGTTTGCTTACGCAGACTATGGGACCATATTTCGGCCTATTCTTATTATTAAGTTTATCACTTGCCGATGCTCTAGAAGCCAATGGTAGATGGCATCATAAAGGATTATCATTTCCTGCAAAACTATTTGCTACTGCTATGTGGCTGCTCGCCCTAGGTATTCCAGCAATTAAACACCTCCGTAAGCCACAAGCTACAAACTAGTCTGGTTTCTTTTGCGTAGAAAAACCCAGTAAGTCCAACTGTTCGGGTTGTGGACTTAACTCAGACTCGTGACCCCCATGATCAGCCTCTCCCTGAGGCTCCTCGCTTAGTTGCAACTCTGAATGCTCCACCACAGCACGTTCTGCTTCCAAGGCATCTAGTTCATCAAACTGTTGCTCTCGTTGCACTCGCTTTGCTTCTAGGTCTTCGAGAGATTGCTTAGGCCTGCCATACTCGTCCCACACCCGATAACCCAGCACTGTAAAAAAGAACACCACTACTAGATAACCAAACAAACTAGTGAAGTCGATGTCTTCTAACCAGTGCAGCTTATCGGCATAAAACATAAGCATCACCACCATAACGGCAAAAATCACCACCACGCGCATAGTGCGGCAAAAAGCACAGGGCTTTTTGCCACTTGGATCGCTGTCGCTAATCCTACGCCCCATATTAGTTACCCACCGCCAACGTAGTTAATCATAATGCCCGCTGCAACGGCAGAGCCGATAACACCTGCCACATTAGGGCCCATGGCGTGCATTAACAAAAAGTTTTGGTTATTGGCTTCTAAACCAACCTTGTTAGACACCCGAGCGGCCATTGGCACTGCCGACACACCAGCTGAACCAATCAACGGGTTAATACCGCCACCGGTCAATTTATTCATGGCCTTTGCCATTAATACACCAGAAGCAGTACCAATTGCAAACGCCACCATACCAAGCAACAGGATGCCTAAGGTAGTTAAATCTAAGAATTTATCTGCCGACAGTTTAGAACCCACTGCCAAACCTAAGAAGATAGTCACCACGTTAATGAGCGCATTTTGAGTGGTATCAGATAAACGATCCACTACGCCAGATTCACGCATGAGGTTACCAAAGCAGAACATACCCAATAGAGGCGCAGCGTCTGGCAGCATAAAGGCTACAAGGAACAACAACAGCAATGGGAATACAATTTTTTCAACTTTACCTACAGGGCGTAGTTGCACCATTTTTATCTGGCGCTCTTTTTCTGTGGTGAGGGCACGCATAATAGGCGGCTGAATCAAAGGCACCAAGGCCATGTAAGAATATGAGGCCACGGCAATAGCCCCCAACAAGTCAGGTGCAAGTTTACTGGCCACATAGATGGATGTGGGACCATCGGCACCACCAATGATACCTATGGCGGCGGCATCGGCTAAGGTAAAGTCCATCACCCCTAAGGTAGTCAAACCCACAGCACCAATGAGCGTTACAAAGATACCAAACTGTGCTGCTGCCCCCAAAAATAGCGTTTTAGGGTTAGCCAGTAGTGGGCCAAAATCCGTCATAGCACCCACACCCATAAAAATGATGAGTGGGAAGGCTCCCGTCTCTATACCTACAGAATAGAACATGTAAAGAATGCCACCGGACTCGGCTAAACCTGCTCCAGGAATATTAGCTAATATGCCGCCAAAACCAATAGGGATCAGTAGCAAGGGTTCAAAGTTGCGTTTGATGGCTAAATACAGGAGCAATAAGCCCACAGCCATCATTATGACTTGGCCCGGCTGCACCTGGTAAACGCCAGAGCTGTGCCAAATTTGTAATAACTTGTCCATGAATGATCCGCCTAAACTAAGGTTAACAAGGTATCACCAACGGATACAGAGTCGCCTTCTTTAGCCGTTACAGAACCAACCTGACCGGCCTTACTGGCGCGAATTTCAGTTTCCATCTTCATAGCTTCTAGAATAAATAGCACATCGCCTTCTTGTACCGCTTGGCCAGGCACTGCATGGACCTTCCAAATGTTACCTGCTAAAGGCGCGGTGACAGGCTCTCCACCGGTGACCGGCGCAGCGGCAGAAGCTGGGGTGGCTGTCATGGCCACTTGGGCCAAACCAACGGCAGAAATGTCACCACCCTCTTCTACTTCTACCACGTAGCTTTGGCCATTTACACCAATGGTATAAACGGTAGATCCGCCTGCTGCCGCTTTAGGCGTTGTCGCTGCAAGGGCCGACTCTAGCGTAGGCACTGGCTCAAAGGCATCAGGATTATCACGATTTTGTAAGAACTTAAGCCCTACTTGAGGGAATAAAGCGTAGGTTAAAACGTCATCTATTTCACGATCACCTGGTGCCAATTTAATGTTCTTTTCTTGTGCTAGGCCACGTAATTCTGTGGTGAGATTATCCAATTCGTCTTCAATAAGGTCTGCAGGACGGCAGGTAATGGCTTCAGCGCCATCGAGCACGCGGGTTTGCAATTCTTTATTGAACGGTGCCATGGCAGCGCCGTATTCACCTTTCAAAATGCCTGCAGTTTCTTTAGTAATGGTTTTGTATCTTTCACCCGTCAATATATTCAACACAGACTGGGTACCCACAATTTGTGAGGTTGGAGTCACTAGAGGAATAACACCTAAGTCTTCACGTACCCTTGGGATTTCTGCTAGCACTTCATCAAGTCTATCTGCAGCACCTTGCTCTCTAAGCTGGCTTTCCATGTTGGTTAGCATGCCACCTGGCACTTGGGCCACTAGAATGCGGGAGTCTACACCCCTAAGAGAACCTTCCCACTGGGCATATTTTTTACGCACATCGCGGAAGTAAGCTGCCACTTCCTCTAGGGCATTGATGTCTAGTCCTGTATCTCGATCACTGCCTTCAAAAATAGACACCACGGATTCAGTAGGCGAATGACCGTAGGTCATAGACATGGAAGATATAGAGGTGTCAACGTTATCAATACCTGCTTCTGCAGCCTTTAAGATAGCCGCTGTAGATAAGCCTGTGGTGGCATGGCATTGCATGTGCACTGGCATGTTGGTTTCAGCCTTAAGGCGGCTTACCAATTCAAACGCCGTATAAGGGTTCAATAACCCTGCCATGTCTTTAATACAGATGGAGTCGGCGCCCTGGTCTTCAATTTTTTTAGCTAAATCAACCCAATAATCAATATTGTGCAGCGCGCTTAAGGTGTATGAAATGGCACCTTGGGCATGCTTGCCAGTTTCTTTAACAGCGGCAATAGCTGTGGATAAATTGCGAGCATCATTCATGGCGTCAAACACGCGGAACACATCAACACCGTTAATTGCAGCACGCTCTACAAACTTGCGTACTACGTCATCTGCATAGTGGCGGTAACCAAGAATATTTTGGGCGCGAAACAGCATTTGTTGTGGCGTCTTAGGCATGGCCGCCTTAAGGGCGCGTATACGTTGCCACGGATCTTCACCCAAATAACGAATGCATGAATCGAAGGTAGCTCCACCCCATGTTTCTACAGACCAATACCCTATTTCATCTAACTTGGGGGCAATTGGGAGCATGTCGGCCAAGCGCATGCGCGTAGCAAATAGAGACTGATGGGCGTCACGTAGGACGACATCGGTAATACCTAAAGGTTGTTTAATAGCGGTCATGTGTTTACGCCTGTACTAATAATCTAATATGAAAAATAGGGGATGAAGCGGCTATCAATGATGTTGACGATAACGGTGCACTGCTGCGCTTAACACCGCCATTAACTGGGAGTCATTAGCAACTTGCTGCGAAGGTGAGACCATTGTCAAAGGAGCCTTTACCAGCACATCTTCCACAGGTGTAAACCGCAACACAGTAGCAGACATGATTTTGGTGGCAAACACCAATAACGTAAGAAAAGTAAACACAAAGCCCATGCCAAACACCATTAAGGTGAGGCCTTCGAGCATTAAGTCGGATGTTGGCACGGTAGCAGCTCCGGTTTTTTTGCCGCTTGTGGCGGCTTATTTATGCAGCCATGGTGAGGCTGCTTATCATTTCAATCTGACAATTTACCCAGTTGTGGCCAAAGTCGCAAGAATACTCAGTATAAAAACCAATGATTTTACTATCGCCTCCAAAAACGTCAAAAAAATTCAACAACACGACTTCTTTTGCTCAATTTAAACAACAAACTAACTTTTTGGTCGATACACACCCACATTCTCGAAACCCTGATCTTTAATGTGCAACGCATGTAATTGGCTCATTACACCCTTTTCACAATAAAGCAGGTAATTTCGGCTTTGATCAAAACTCAGAAACTGTTTGTTAATTTGGAAAAAAGGCACCGTGACAATGTCTACACCTGGCAGGTTTAGTGGCTTTTTTTGTTGCTCGCCACTGGCCCGTACATCCACTACCACATCATTG
>TARA_B110000090_G_scaffold79785_1_pt1 | contig 11911 bp, 10 predicted proteins | sample TARA_B110000090 | Tara Oceans TARA_B110000090 (sample SAMEA4397239) | marine metagenome | biome: Polar Biome; feature: [SRF] surface water layer (ENVO:00010504); material: water (ENVO:00002006), including particulate matter (ENVO:01000060) such as... | depth 5 m
GATAATAAGTGTTCTACTGTGGATATTTTTTCACCGTGTTCAATTAGTGTTGTTGATAATGCGGTTTCACCTACATTACAAGCTTTAGCACTTATTTCAATAACTGGTTCAAGATCGACACGCCTAAATATAATACCCGTATTAATGGCTGCTGGATGTAGAGTTAGATATACAGTTTCACCGCTATGTAAGCCGACTCCGGTCGCGCGAATTACATTTTTCAATGTTCGTTGCTTTATCACGCTAATTGTCTCTCCAAAACTACTATTTCAGTCGCGCAGTGTATCACACCACTATCTTTACAAATAGGGTTCTATTCTCTTCCTTAGTCTGCTTGACGACGAAGAAATGCTGGCACATCTAAATAGTCCATTTTGTTATCGACATTAACTACCTGTTTTTTCTGTGCTTGCTCTTCATTCCTTAAAACAGTCGGTTTGTCATAATCTATATCAACATGCTTTTTCACTATCTCCATTTGTGGCAATTCTAATTCGGCAGCCATATCAATTTTGGCTATCTTTTCTGCCCCTAAACCAGTAGCAACAACAGTCACTTTCAGTTCGTCTGTCATTTCTGGGTCTATAACCGTACCAACAACAACAGTTGCATCATCAGATGCAAACTCTTTCACTGTATTACCTACAGCTTCAAATTCACCTATTGTCATATCTAAACCTGCAGTGATATTGACTAATACACCACGTGCACCAGCTAGATCCACATCTTCTAATAAAGGACTTGAAACTGCATGCTGTGCAGCTTCTACAGCTCTATTTGGTCCTGATGCTTTGCCAGTACCCATCATCGCCATCCCCATTTCAGACATCACTGTACGAACATCTGCGAAATCAACATTGATCATCCCTTCGCGTGTGATTAACTCTGCAATGCCCTGAACTGCGCCCAATAAAACATCATTAGCTGCTTTGAATGCATCTAGCAAACTCATATCTTTACCTAACACGGCTAATAACTTCTCATTTGGTATTGTTATCAATGAATCAACATGCTGGCTCAACTCATCCAACCCTTGGCTCGCTATCTTTAAACGTTTCGTACCCTCAAACGGGAATGGCTTAGTTACTACTGCAACAGTTAAAATACCCATTTCTTTTGCTACTTGTGCAACCACCGGTGCTGCACCGGTTCCCGTTCCACCACCCATCCCTGCAGTAATGAAAATCATATCTGCACCAGAAATTACTTCAGTAATTCTTTCTCTATCTTCTAATGCTGCTTGACGACCGATATCAGGGTTTGCTCCAGCTCCCAAACCTTTCGTAATATCAGTACCAAGTTGCAGTTGTGTTGTTGCCGAACTTTTCCTCAATGCTTGGGCATCAGTATTGGCGCATATGAAATCAACTCCTTCAATTTCATTTACCACCATATGTTCCAGTGCATTACCACCACCACCACCTACTCCAATCACCTTAATTACTGCATTTTGTGTATATGTATCAATTAATTCAAATGTCATGTTATATCTCCAAAAGTCTTCAATTTTTAGTTATTTTTTTCTTACTTAAAGTTAATTTTTTAAAAGTTTCCCTGAAACCAGCTTTTCATTCGTTTGAATACTTCGTTAATACCATTACCTGACTTTATTTCAGACTGTCCTATACCTTCCATTTCGTTTCCAAAAAGTAAAAGACCTACCCCTGTTGCGTGTATCGGATTTTTCACCGCTTCCACTAATCCTCCAACATGTTGTGGTAAACCTAATCTGACAGGTAAATGAAAAACCTCTTCTGCCAATTCAATAACTCCTTCCATTTTTGAGCTCCCACCTGTTAGCACAACTCCTGCCGCTAGCAGTTCTTCAAAGCCACTACGACGTAATTCTGCTTGTACTAGCGTTAATAATTCTTCATACCTTGGCTCTACAACTTCTGCCAATGTCTGTCTTGCTAGCTGCCTTGGAGGCCTATCCCCTACACTTGGAACTTCAATTGTTTCGTCTTCACGTGCTAATTGTGTTAATGCGCAGGCATACTTCATTTTTATTTCTTCCGCATACTGGGTCGGTGTCCGTAGAGCAACAGCGATATCATTTGTTACTTGATCACCTGCAATAGGAATAACAGCTGTATGACGAATTGCGCCATCAACAAAAATCGCAATATCAGTTGTACCTCCACCAATATCAACCAAACACACCCCAAGCTCTTTCTCGTCTTCTACTAATACTGAATAGCTAGATGCCATTTGCTCTAAAATTATTCCATCTACGGATAATCCACATCGTTCAATACACTTACTGATATTTTGTGCCGCACTTACAGCACCAGTGATTAAATGCACTTTAGCTTCAAGCCGGACACCTGACATTCCTATAGGCTCACGAATTCCTTCTTGGTTATCGATAATATATTCCTGGGGCATCACATGAAGTAGCTGTTGATCTCCTGGGAAATGTACTGCTTTCGCTGCATCTACTACTCGTTCAATATCACCCTGAGTCACTTCTTTATCTCTGATAGCTACTGTGCCATGTGAATTTAAGCTTCGAATGTGGCTACCAGCAATACCTGCATAAACTGAGTGAATCTGACAACCCGCCATCAATTCTGCCTCTTCAACTGCTCGTTGGATTGATTGCACCGTCGATTCAATATTGACTACTACACCTTTTTTCATACCACGAGCAGGATGTGAACCTATCCCGATAATTTCCAGTGCGTTCTCACTTGGTCCAGCATCTAAAATTGGGGCGGCAACAATAGCAACTACTTTAGAAGTTCCTATATCCAGGCCAACAATTAAATCTCTACCATTTTTTTTAGTCATCATACTTTTCCGTTAAAATCAGGTTTTTGACCTGGTTTCCAAATTATTGATAAGCCATTTGGATAACGCATATCCATTTCAGCTATTTGCGACTGGTAATGCTTTAGTTCATTCTGATACACCCGTAAAAAACGGTTAAACCTTTCTTCACTTTCTGCACGACCAAGCACAATCAAAATGCCATTAGTTAATCCTATACTCCATGCTCTTCTATTATCCATAATTAAGGTTTTTATTTTTAAACCATGCTGCTGTAATGTTTCATCCATTGCTATAAAACGATTTGTCATTATTGCTTCACTAGCTTCCGGCCCATCGAGCTTTGATAGCTCTGCTAGTACTTTTTTATTTGAAGAGATAAATATTTCGCCATCCTTGTTAACCAATTCTTTATTTCTCCAGCGAGCAACTGGAACTTTTTCTTTCACAATTAAATGTAAACTATCAGGCCATACCCGCCTCACTTGCACACTTCTAACCCAGGGTAAAGACTCCCCAGCATTACTAATTTGTGAAACATCAATACTCAAAAAGCTTCCTCGTGTATATGGCTTAATTACTTCCACCAATACCGCTTTATTACCATGATCAAAGCCGCCTTCTACCGTCACATGTAAAATAGGCAAAATATTATATTGGCTAACAATCATACTTGCACCAACGAACCCCATTAATGTCAAAGCAATAAGACTTCGACGGGCAATATAGTTCCACCCTATAGCCCTTTCAACCTTTCGCTCTGTCATGAGTGTTGCCCCCCGCTTAATTGATCTAGACATTGAGTGGCCCCCTCTTAATGCTAGATTTTAAAATTTCCAAAACTAATTCTTCAAAGTTCAATCCCACTTGTTTTGCTGCCATAGGTACTAAACTATGATTTGTCATACCCGGGATACTATTTGCTTCTATTAAATAAAACTCACCTCCTTTATCTCGCATTAAGTCAATCCTGCCCCAACCCTTCATTCTTAATCCTTCAAAGGCCCGTAATGACAACTCTTGACAATATGCTTCATCTTTCTTACTTAAACGTGCTGGACATAAATATTCTGTCGTATTTGCTTCATATTTAGCATTAAAGTCATAAAATTTATTTGGTGTTTTCAGTAAAATAACGGGCAGACTTATCCCTCCTAAAATAGCAACTGTGTATTCTTCACCATCAATCCAACTTTCAGCAATAACCTCACCATCGTAGAGCAAGGCATCACTAATAGCCGCTTTTAAGTCACACGCATTCTCAACCTTCGTCATACCAATGCTTGAACCTTCATTCACTGGTTTTACAATGAGAGGTAAACCAAGTTTATTGATTAACTCATTTGACTCTGTGTTTTTATTCACATGGTAATAACTAGCTGTTGGTAAATTAAGTTGCTGCCAAATACTTTTACTAAGTGCTTTATTCATTGAAAGTACAGCACCCGTTAGATCCGAACCCGTGTAAGGTATTTCTAGCGAATCTAAAACCCCTTGAATTTCACCATCTTCTCCACCACGCCCATGCAGCATGATAAAAGCACGATCAAACTGACCTTCGGTTAATTTCTTCGCAATATCATATTCGACGTCTACTTTATGAGCTTCTATTCCTTGACTATGTAATGCAGACAATACTGCTTCACCACTTAATAATGAAATACTCCGTTCTGCAGAGCGCCCGCCCATTAGTACCGCCACTTTTCCAAAATCATATACGGTAGAGATCATTACACTAACTCTCCTACAATATGGACTTCTGGCTCTAACAAAACACCGTGTTCTAATTCTATTGTCTTCTGCACATGTACAATTAATGCTTCTATATCTGCCGCTGTAGCATCTCCCATATTCACAATAAAATTCGCATGCTTTTCTGATACGGCTGCACCGCCAATGACGAGACCTTTTAAGCCTGAAGCCTCAATTAAACGAGCAGCAAAATCATTTTCTGGGTTCCTAAATACTGAACCTGCTGATGGCTGATTAGTGGGTTGTGATAGATTCCTTTTTTTCAACAGCGATTTTATTTCATCTATCTCATGCGCCTTATCACCTTCTCTTAAACCCAAAACCGCAGAAACAAACCATTCGTTTATAGGCATTACTACATGCCGATAACCGACTTTAAATTCCTCTGGTGCTCTGTGATGCAATTGTCCTTCTCTATCGATTGTTGTGACGCCAACAATCAATGACCATATCTCTGTTCCATGAGCGCCAGCATTCATCGCCAATGCCCCCCCTAAAGTGCCAGGGATACCAGCTAAAAATCCCGCTCCAGTTAAGCCTGAACGTGCTGCCTGCTTTGCTAATTTATTACAATAAACACCGACTTCAGCCTCAATCGATTCACCTTTAACATCAAGGTTTTTTAAGATCCCTGCAGTTGAAATTACTGTACCTGCAAAACCACCATCCCTTACTAGCACGTTACTTCCTAGCCCGAGCCATAAAATCGGCTCAGACTCTGGCAGCTGTGATAAAAATGATGCTAAGTCTAATTTATTCGTTGCTAGGTATAATTGATGTGCAATACCACCTACACGCCATGATGTGTATTTAGCTAAGGGTTCATTAATTCGAAGTTCACCTTCAATCTTTAAAAAGTCAGCACTCATGCATTATGCACTCCGAACTTTTCCGCAATTTCTCTAGAAGTACTTCCAATATCTCCTGCACCTAAGGTAAGTAAAATATCCCCGTCTGATAATAGGCTTGGTAAAATTTCAAGTAAGACAGAATTGTCTTCAATAAAGACTGGTTCAACTTGGCCACGTAGTCGAATAGCTCGGCAGAGACTCTTACTATCTGCACCAGCAATTGACATTTCACCTGCTGAATACACCTCTTGCATCAATAAAGCATCCACACTTGATAATACTTGTGCAAAATCATCAAACAAATCCCTTGTTCGCGTATAACGATGGGGTTGAAATAAAACCACAAGCCTTCTATTTGGCCAACTAGCCCTTGTTGCTGCTATTGTCGCGCTCAACTCGGTTGGATGATGTCCATAATCATCAATCAGCAAGACTTTTCCACTATCTACTCTTAAATCACCCACAATATTAAAACGACGTGCAATACCTTCAAATTCATTTAATGCTCCTTGACAGGCATCCACTGACACACCCAAATTCCTAGCAACTACTATCGCTGCTGTTGCATTTAAAGCATTATGTAAGCCCGGCATATTGAGTTTAATAACAAAGCTTTGTTGAGTCGACTTACTAATCACTGTGAACTGACTATGACCGCCTGCTTGTTCCAAATCTGTTAATTTAAAGTCAGCATCATCAGATGTACCATATGTAATTACTGGACGAGCAACATTGGATAAGAGCTCTCTCACAACAGGATCATCTATACACATCACAGCTAAGCCATAAAAAGGTAAATGATGTAAAAACTCTAAGAATGTTGACTTTAACTTATTAAAGTCTCCGTCATAAGTGGCCATGTGATCTTGATCGACGTTAGTTACCACTGCGACTACAGGCTGTAGATACAAGAATGACGCATCACTCTCGTCGGCTTCGGCTACTAGATAACGACCATTACCTAACCGAGCGTTGCTTCCAGCGCTATTTAAACGACCACCGATCACAAAAGTGGGATCTAAATCACCCTTGCTTAGCAAGGCTGCAATCAAACTTGTTACTGTTGTTTTTCCATGCGTTCCAGCCACGGCAATCCCATAACTAAAACGCATCAACTCAGCTAACATTTCGGCACGCGGCACAACAGGAATACGATTACTTTTTGCCGCCATCAATTCTGAATTATCGTCATTAATTGCTGTTGATACTACAACAACATCTGCACCTGACAAATGACTTGCATCATGTCCAATATTCACCAAAGCACCTAACTTTCGTAAATGTTTAATTAAAATATTTTCGCAAATATCCGAGCCTGAGACTTGATAGCCCAAATTAAGCAACACTTCCGCAATACCACCCATGCCAACGCCACCTATTCCTATAAAATGAATATGTTTGACACGACTTTGCATTGCTGACATTTTTTTATCCATGGCTCACCACCATACAAATGTCTGCAATTGTTACGGCTGCTTTCGGTTTTGACTGTGTTTTAGCAGCTACAGCCATATTAAATAGGTTATTGCTACTTGATGTAAGCTCAATTATTCTATTGGAAAGCACTTTCTCATCCAGCTCTGACTCATCGATCAAAACTGCAGCACCAACATCCAACAATGCTGATGCATTATGTGTCTGGTGGTCATCTACAGCATGAGGATAAGGCACTAGTATTGATGCTACACCTACAGCTGAAAGTTCTGCAATTGTCAAAGCACCAGCCCTACATACAACTAGATCGGCCCAGTTATAGGCTTCAGCCATATTACTAATAAACTCTGTTACTTCAGCTTGCACACCAACTTGTTGATAATTTTTCTTACATTCACCTAGGTGCTTTTGACCACATTGATGTCGAACAGTAATATTTCTACTAGAGCCTATTAAAGCTAAAGACCTTGGTAATATCTCATTCAAAGACTTAGCACCCAAGCTTCCACCCAACACCAATAGTCTTATACCCCCTACCATCTCTACTCTATTTATAGGAGCCGCTGTTTCCGCTATACATGCTCTAACAGGATTCCCAACCCATTCAGCTTGCAGAGATGCTTTAAAACTGTTTGGAAAACCTTGTAGTACTCTACTAGCAATAACCCCAAGCAATTTGTTTGTTAAACCAGGAATTGCATTTTGTTCATGAATCACAACTGGTTTTCTTAACAACCACGCTGCAACTCCGCCCGGGCCCGACGTAAAGCCACCTAAGCCTAGTACTAAGTCTACGTTTGTATTTTTAATTGCCGCGATTGCTTCAAGGACAGCTTTAGCTAACTTGAAAGGTGCTTTTATCCAACCTATTGCTCCATTGCCACGTAAACCTTGCACACTAATTTCAGTCAGGGGATAGCCTGCTTCTGGCACAAGTCGAGATTCGATGCCCTTAGCTGTACCCATCCAAGTCACTATTACACCTCGTTGTGTCAATATATCTGCTACAGCCAATGCAGGGAATACATGTCCACCCGTTCCACCAGCCATAATCATAATTGTTGTCATTAACGTTTCACCCTCACTGATGCTTGCTCAGGAAAACGTGTTTCTATGTCAACTCGGAACAATAAAGCAATCCCGACACAACTTATTAATAAACTACTTCCTCCATAACTCATTAATGGAAGTGTTAAGCCTTTTGTAGGCAACACGCCCATATTGACGCCCATATTGATGCAAGCTTGAAGACCTATCCATATTCCTATTCCATACGCGATTTGTGAACCAAAAACCTGACCTGATAATTCTGCTGCACGTCCAATAGCAAGTGCACGCCAGATAAAAATACCAAACAATATTAAGACACTCAATGCCCCCAACAAACCTAGCTCTTCTGCCAAAATAGAATACAAAAAGTCTGTGTGTGCTTCAGGTAAATAAAATAGCTTTTGCATACTGCTACCTAATCCAACACCTAGCCAATCTCCTCGTCCAAAAGCTATTAAAGCTTGTGTGAGTTGAAAACCGCTACCAAATGGATCTTCCCATGGGTCCATGAATGTTTTTAAACGTTGTAGACGATATGGTGCAAACCAAATTAAAGCCATAAATAATGCTGCAAAAATACTTATCAATGTAGCAAATACATCTAAACGCGAACCACCTAAAAACAGCATTGCTAATACAGTTGCAAAAATGACTACTACTGAGCCCATATCTGGTTGCAATAGAAGTAGTATTGCTGCGACACCTAATAATATTAATGGCCCAATGACTTTAAAGAATGATCCTTGTAGCAGACTATGATGACGCTGCAGATAATCAGCAACATAAATAACAGAGAATAATTTAATAACTTCAGCGACTTGTATACTTATCGGGCCAAGTGGTAGCCATCGCCTACTTCCATTTACTTCTCTACCGACCCCAGGAATAAGTACTAAAATTAATAAGCCGACTCCAATTATTAGCAATAGTGGAGCCATTTGACGCCAAACTGATAATCTTATCTTCATTGATATAGTTGCAAGGACTATTCCTATAACTGTAAAAATTAGCTGGCGGTTAAAATAGAATAATGGTTGGCCTAGTTTACCATCGGCAATTGATATTGATGCTGACCCAACCATAATTAAACCAATAAATAATAATGTACAGACTGAAAACATTAACTTCCCGTCAAGTTCATTCATTAAATTTATTTTACTCACGACAATTGAGCCTCTACAGCTTCTATAAAAGCATCTCCACGTTTCTCATAGTTGTCATACATATCAAAGCTCGCACACGCAGGTGATAACAAAACAACATCTCCTTTTGTTGCGATTTTTTTGGCCTTTTTTACAGCATCTGACATGTTTCGTGCGATTTCTTGTGGAATATTTATTGCGGTGACTTCTGATATTTTTTTAGCATCCTGTCCAATCAAAAGAAGACTTTTTAGATGAAGATCAAAAAAAGGTGTTAAATCAGAAAACCCTTGTTCTTTTGCAACACCCCCCGCAATCAAGACGATATTCCGTCCATAACCAAGGCCCTTAATAGCGGCAATACTTGCTCCCACATTAGTCGCTTTTGAGTCATTAACCCATTGAATGCCATTCTCTTCTGCCACTAATTGGCAACGATGTGCTAAACCGCTATATTGCTTTAGTGCTTCCAGCATAGTTTTCATCGGCAACTGCATTGCATTCCCTAAAGCTAAGGCAGCTAATACATTAGAAATATTATGCTCCCCAGTAACTTTAATATCGCTTACTGGGAGTAATTTCACCATACCTTGAGCTAAATAAGTTACCCCCCCTTCCTCATCAATTCCAAAATCATTACCTACCGGTTTATGCAAAGTAAAGCCGGTTTTATTTTGAAAGCCCACAGCACAATTACACGATAAGTTGTCATCTCTATTAACAATAATGACTCCAGAACCAATGTGAATTTTAGCTTTCGTCTTTTGATATTGTTCAATATCGTCATAACGGTCAAGATGATCTGGACTAATATTTAATACAACTGACGCATAGGCATTCAATGATGAAACTGTCTCTAATTGGAAACTTGATAATTCAAGAATATAAAAGTCTGGCTCGGAGTCAGCAATCAAGTCTAAGGCAGGTATACCGATGTTTCCACCGACTTTAATGTCTTTACCTGCCATTATTGCCATTTCAGTCAGCATTGTTGTGACCGTACTCTTTCCGTTTGAACCTGTAATTGCTATTACTGGTTGATTAATAGAGCGTGCAAATAACTCAATATCGCCAATAATTTCTATATTATGTTTACGTACTGCTTTTATCTCTGATAAGCGTGGGTCAACACCAGGACTCAAAACGATAACCTCACTCTTCAGCATTAACTTCAGGTCTAATCCAGTCTTATGTATTAATACTTCTGGTAATTCATTATGAACGATGTCTATATAGGGAGGGTTCTGACGTGTGTCCATTATTGCAACAGCGTGACCTTGTTCTATCAAAAAGCGAGCACAAGATAATCCTGTCTTTCCCAGACCAATTATCAAGTATGCTTTTCTGTCTACTTTTGCTTGGCTCATAACTGTCATCTTATTTTCAATGTCGCTATGCCAACTAACACTAAAAAGACTGTAATAATCCAAAACCGCACGATTATTCTCGGTTCTGGCCATCCTTTTAATTCATAATGATGATGTATTGGCGCCATTAAAAATACGCGCTTTCCTCTTAATTTATATGACACCACTTGAACTACAACAGATAATGTTTCAGCTACAAATACCCCCCCCATAATTAATAACACTAACTCTTGCCTCACTAATACTGCTACACAGCCCAATGCAGCACCCAAAGCAAGTGCACCCACATCACCCATGAAAACCTGAGCTGGGTAAGTATTAAACCAAAGGAAACCTAAACCAGCTCCCACCATTGCAGCACAAAAGATCGTTAATTCACCGGCACTCGGAATATATGGAATTGAAAGGTATCGAGCAAATTCTACGTGCCCGGCTAAGTAACTAAATAAACCTAGTGCCCCTGCCACCATTACCGTAGGCATTATAGCCAGACCATCTAGACCATCTGTCAAATTTACAGCATTGCTACTTCCCACAATCACTAAATACGCCAGCAACATGTACCATGCACCTAATGGAATAATTACATCTTTGAAGAAAGGAATTATTAGTTCAGTTTCAGCAGGAATTGTCGCTGATGTGTATAAAAAAACTGCTGCACCTGCACCAACAACTGATTGCCACAAGTACTTATATCTACTTGCTAAGCCTTTTGGATCTTGACGAACTAGTTTTATATAATCATCAATAAAACCAATAACTCCGAATAACATTGTCACCAATAGCACTACCCATATGTAACGGTTATTTAAATCTGCCCATAACAGAGTACTTATTGCTATTGCAACCAAAATTAAAGCTCCACCCATCGTCGGTGTACCTGATTTGCTCAAATGTGATTGTGGTCCGTCATCACGTATAACTTGTCCTATTTGCTTAAAACTCAATCGCCGTATCATTGTCGGCCCCACAATTAGTGCAATACCAAGGGCTGTTATCACACCCAAGATAGCTCTTAATGTTAGGTACTGAAACACAGAGAAACCACTATGATACTGGCTTAAATACTCACTTAAATGTAATAACATTAGCCTTCTCTCCTTATAGCAAGTTCATCTGCTAGCTTATCTAATTTCATGAACCGCGAACCTTTAATAAGGCATGTAATGTCTTTACTTAACTTAGACTCTAAATACTCTTGAATACTTGTTAAATCAGAGAAATGTGTTGCTCCTTCCCCAAAAGAAATATTGGCTGAGCGACTTTTATTCCCGATAGTTAGTAAGCGTTTTATACCTACTGATTTAGCTTTAATACCTAAATCAGTGTGAATTTCTTCACTTTGCTCACCTAATTCACCAAAGTCACCCAACACTATCCAATGTTCACCTGGAAATGTTTTCAATGTTGCAATTGCTTGTTCATATGATGCTGGGTTTGCATTATAACTATCATCCAAAATCGTAGCGTTTTTAATACCTTGTCGTATCTGTAGCCTGTGCGGAACACTTTTCACACTATTAAGGCCTGAGGCCATATCTTC
>TARA_B110000090_G_scaffold32124_1_pt1 | contig 11901 bp, 6 predicted proteins | sample TARA_B110000090 | Tara Oceans TARA_B110000090 (sample SAMEA4397239) | marine metagenome | biome: Polar Biome; feature: [SRF] surface water layer (ENVO:00010504); material: water (ENVO:00002006), including particulate matter (ENVO:01000060) such as... | depth 5 m
AAGAAATTCTTAGAAAAATTAATTTCCGCCTTAGGGCCTAATAACAAAAGTCGCTCTGCTCCATAATCACTTGGGAAGTCTAAATTGTTTTGAACAAAATTGAGACTAAAATTTCCCCATGGCTGTACACGATAGTCAACACCTAAAGAAAATTCTGTTCGGGTACCATTATAGAAACTCCCGTAAGTAAATCCTGTCGTTAATTTAATTTCACGGCGGGTATCCGTTACATATTTGATTTGACCATAATCAAACCTGTATAATTGCTCCGGTAAGGGTGTATCATCATCTGTAAATCTAAAAGGATATAAAAGATTTACCCCTTCATGAGCATAGGTAAGATCTAAAGTACTCGTATTTTTCATTAAAATTTTATAAGACAAAGCATGTTTGTCTTGAATCAATTCGTTGGAGGTGGTCGTCCGGTCTCCGTTGGTAGTTAAACTAAAGCCATGCTGATTGATAAAAGTGTTTTCAGGATAAAACTTATAACCCATGGTCGCCCACCAATGATTGAACCCTAAGATATAAGTGGTGTCCTGTACGGCATCGTAATGCTTTTGCCTAGGTATCAAGCTGAAATCATTGATGTAATTATCCCCCAACCCACTAATATTTACCATGACATTAAAAGCTCTTCCCCCATAGCCCCCCAAGAGATTGAATATATGGTTTTGATCCTGATTTTCGTTGGAAAAAGCCAAACCATAACCCGCCATGGCCCGCCATTTACTGTCCACAGAAGAGTAATTGAATTCGAGTCCTCCGATGCGATTAAAGTCATCTCCCTTTATGGAACCCTCGGAGAACCCTACCCTATTATGAAAATATCCTCTAAGAACAGACCTTTTCAAGACCCGCTGATGGAGTGCCAATGAACTGTAGTTATTGCCGGGTAGCTCTTGTTCTTGGGTCTGAGTATTCATCAAACCTATCCTTAAGTTTTTATTTAAATTTCCACTCAATCTGGCTCCATAGATGATAGGAATTGTATTTCCATCATCATCTAAACCTATTTTACGACTAAAGAACGGTTTAGCATTTGTTCCAAAATTGCTAAAAATATCACTGTTTTCCAGAAAAAAAAGTCGCCGCTCAGGAAATCTTAAATTTACCGTAGTCAAGTTCGTTTGTTGCTCATCTACATCTACTTGAGAAAAATCTGGATTGACGGTTAAATCAAGGTTTAGATTGGAGTTAATAGCTATTTTCGCATCCATTCCGATATCAAAACTTTGATTGAGGTTGCTTTGATTCTCAAAATCTTTGTACGCATCTCCTAATAGGTAAGGCACAAACGAAATATTTTTTTTTGTGTTTTTAGGTGGCTTATCCCATATCAATTGTCCTAAATAACCCAAATCAGTCCCATAAAATTGAATCGGCACGGGCGCCCACGAGTGATTCGCATTATTGTTTGCATCTATACGAATAAAATTAATGCCCCAATGATCTTTCTTACCAAACCGTAATGATTTAAACGGAATCATCATCTCAGCCGTCCACCCATTTTCGGATACACTAGCTTCAGTATACCATTTATTGTCCCATGCTTTATTGTATCCAGACAACTGCCCTCCCCGTCGGGCCGGTTCACCAGTGATCAGTGCTTCGGTTTGGACACCCTCCGAATTCACACCAAAAATAGCACCGTTTGTTCTTTCATTTACAGGATCAAAAATCACAGCAAAAGCATCACCACTCCAAAATGAATCACTGTCCCTTTTAAGAGATTGCACTAAAAAAGGCCCTTTACCCCGGCATTCTACACCTATGTAAATAAAATTATCATCATATGCAACCCTGACTAGGGTTTGAACCTCATCGTTGACCTGGGTGCCCCCCACAGGGAAATTCATCCAAAAATGGGTAGCTACCTCAGTTTTTTGCCAAAAAGGTTCATCTATTATTCCATCCAAACGGATTTTTTCATCCATTTTTTTAATGTTCAAACGATAAGCTTCGGCATTGTTTTGAGCCAGCAAGGCATGGGATAGGACCCAAGAATAAAGTAAAATAAAAAAACGAAAAAAATTTAATCTCATGCTCAAAAAAGAAACTCAAACATAGCATAAAATATTTTCACAAGACACCTCTTTAATATACAATACTGATCGTTTTTCATAGCTATGGATTTGACTCACATTTCATCTATGACCACTATAAATTAAGCCAATAGTTCAACTTAAGAACCAGTGTTCGATTTCTAGGGCCGAAATTTTCTACCATATAATTATCTGAGTACACTATAAATAAATCAGACATGGGTAAGTACCTCCATTGAATTCGGCTATTGATATTAAAGTTGTCCCGTTGCGTATTATATTGAAAAAAAGTCGTCCAAAATAAATTTCTAGAAAAAGAAACTTCGGCCTTGGGGCCTAATAAGAAAAGGGGTTGACGCCCATAGATACCCGGAAACCTTAAATCATTGTAAATAAAATTGACGCTAAAATTGCCCCAAGGTTGTGCTCGATAGTTCGCAGCCAAAGAGGTCTCTAATCGGGTACCATTATAAAAGCCTCCATAGCGAAATCCAGAACGGATATTCACCACGCGTCTGTTATCACTTTGATACTTGATCTCCCCATAATCAAAATGATACAAACCACTCGGAAGAGGGTCGTTATCTTCGGTAAAACCAAAAGGATAAAGTAAATTAACATCCTCATGCTTAAAGGTCAACTGTAACGTACTTGAATTGATAAATGAAAAATTATAATTCAAATCAAAAGTTTTAGCTATCAATTCATTTGAAGTAGCTGTCCAATCACCAACAAAGCTGAATCTTATCCCATGTTGATTGATAGAAGTATTATCGGGGTAAAAAGTATACCCCACCCTTGAATAAACATGATCAAATCCTATGACATAGGTGGTGTCCTCTAGTGCATCGTAATGATTTTTACGTGGGATAAAACCAAAATCATTTTGATAATCATCCCCCATACCTGAGGCATTTGCATAGAAATTAAATGCTTTACCATCAAATCCTGCAGTGGCACTATAAAAATGATTTTGATCATTCTGGTCTTCGGTAAAAGCCATTCCATATCCTCCAGATCCTTGCCATTTTCCATTCTGAGAACGATAGCCAAACTCCAAACCCCCTACCGTGTTGTAATCATCTCGCAATAAAGGCGTTTGGGTCATCATCTGCCGATTATGAAAATATCCTTTGATGATAGACCGCTGAAATATCCTTTGGCGGACAGCGAATGAAGTATAATTATTACCTGGTAATTCTTCAGATTTGGTCTGGGTATTCATCAGACTCATCCTCAAGTTTTTATTCAAATTACCACTTAATCTTGCCCCATATAAAATAGGAATCGTATTTCCCTCTTCATCTAAACCAATCTTGCGACTAAAAAATGGACGCATCGGTGGAATTCCAAAGTCATTAAATACATCACTATTTTCTAAAAAAAAGAGTCTTCGTTCTGGAAACCGTAAATTAACGGTCGTAAGATTCGTTTGCTGCTCATCCACATCTACCTGAGAAAAGTCAGGGTTTATTGTTAAATCCAAATTCAAGCTAGAAGTCACCGCCACTTTAGCATCTAATCCTACCCTTTGACCCTGTTCGAGAGGTGTATTTTGTTCGAAATTTTTCTCTCTAATCCCAAGTAAATAAGGAATGACTGAAATGTTTTTCTTAGTCTTGCCAGGAGCCTCATCCCAAATCATCTTACCGGTATACCCCAAATCTACCCCTCTGAATTGGACAGGCACTGGCGACCAGGCGTGATAACTGTTATTCTTTGCGTCTCCTCTTAAAAAATTAACCCCCCATTCACGCTTATCTCCAAACCTTAATGATTTAAATGGGATGGCCATTTCAACGGTCCATTTATCATCTAAAATTTGAACTTCTGAATACCATTTATTATCCCAAGCACCATTAAAGCCACCAGCTGATTGATTATTGCCCCGGCGCCCTGTTTGGCCGGTGATGAGTGATTCAGACTGAACCGCCTCGGGGTTGACCGCAAAAACAAAGCCATTGGTTCGTTCATTGACAGGGTCAAATACCAAACCAAAGGCATCTCCTCTCCAAAACAAAGGATTATCTCTTTTCAAAGACTGAATGATATACGGTCCGGGACCTATACACTCCGCCGCTACATATATAAATTCATCATCATAAGTCACCCTTACAATGGTTTTTACCTCCGGCGAAGCACGTATACCATCTGTAGGATAACTCACCCAAAAATCAGTCGCCACTCCTGATGTTTTCCAAACCTGCTCATCTAATGCCCCATCAATTATTATACTTTCGGTCGTGCGACTGATATTGAGCTGATAACTTTCTTGCAAATTCACATTGTTTTGCGCAAACAATTCAATAAAAAAAATACTACCTAAAGCAACGAAAAATAATGCACTATATCTTTTTTTCACGCGGCCAAATTAATATAAATTAATGTATCGAACTCATATTTTATATCAATGAACACAAAACCTATTGGAACGGTGTGAAACCTATTTCTGCTTGAAAGTAATTTGATCCAAGTTCATATCAACCTTCGTATTATTAGCATCACTGAACAAAATGAAAAGGGCTTTTGATCCTTTACTGGCTTCATTAATGGTGAAGTTATATTCAACAAAGCTTTCTTCAACCCAACTTGGACGTTTCTCAGCACTAGGAATAGACAGTTCGGCCAGAGGTTCCCCATCAAATCCACCTTGAAAAATAGCTATTCTCCCTCCAGAAATAGGCATTACTTTAATCATAATTTCATCCACCCCATTCAAATCTATATTGTCGAACCCAACATAAGATCCATGTCTTAAACTACTTACATAAGCAAAAGATCCACCATTTGGTCTTTGCTGTTCCACGTTTTTGAAAACATCATAATCTTCAGCCTGTAGGTAAGGCGCTCTCAAAAATTGTATTTTGGAAGCCTCAATAGCAGGAATCTCTTCATTTCCATGGTCTTCATAGCCAACTGATATAACATATATTCCTAGATCAGTCCTATTTTGAGAGTTGCTCAACAGAAAAGTACCTTCTACAGGCAGGCTCGGTGAATTATTTTCATCCTTCATAGAAAGAATATATTCAACCATACTTTCAGCATCACTGATTGATAAATCTGGATGGGCTGCCATCAAGCTATGACCCCAATTTCCTTTACCTCCTTGAATAATTTTCATGGCCAACATAGAAATGTTGGCTGAGCTGCTTTCATACCTGTCAGCAATTTGATTGAAGCTTGGTCCAATTGAAGCTGATTCCATCGCGTGACATGAACTGCAATCGCTGCCTTCAATCAATGATTTACCTTCAATGGGTATGTCAGAATTTTCATAGAATACATCACCTAGGAGGGCCAAGTCATGAGCTCCAGATAGATAAGAAAAATTGACTTTTATCTCATCTTGATCTATTGTACCAGCAGATAACGATCCGTCTTCCAAATCAGTTACTTCAACATGGTAATTTCGTTTGCTCTCACCGAAGTAGAAAGATTGATTCCCTTCTAACTTTAAATAGATTTCTGGTGGTGCATTTCCAACACTGACCTGAGAAAAAGCAGTTGCAATTCCTCCATTACGATCAGTTACTTTCAAACCAATTTCATAAATTCCAATGGTATCAAACGTCATGCTAATATGCTCACCTTTAAATTTGCGACCATCACTGATCTCCCAATCAAAAACTAAAGAATCATTAAGATCATAATCATAGGATTGACTTGCGGTGAAGGTAGTGTTAAAGGGAGCTGCTCCCCTGATCTTTGTGGCTTGGATGACCGCATGGGGCAATCTGTTCCCTCTGTTGTATTCAATTTTCACAAGCTTGGCTTCAATATTATTAGCAAAGTAATTGGCTCCATATTCCAATACATACATATTTCCGTCTTGATCAAATTCCATGTCTATAGGTTTGTTGAATTTTTCATTAGGCAAAAAAGGTTCAATTTTTGTTACGTTCCAGTCTTCATCAAAAGACACCACTTTTATCCAACTTCTCGCCCATTCATATATAAATAATTTACCCTCATAATACTTGGGAAAAGCAGTCTTAGAGGGAGAATTAGGCTCATAATATACTGGACCCGCCATAGCACTTCGCGATCCTTTATCCAACATTGGCCATTTATCTGATACCCCATAAGGATACCAAATCATTGGAATTCTTGCGGGTGGCAGTAGGTTGGCACCAGTATTATTAGGAGATTCATTGAGAGGATGTAGGGGATTTTGCGGCGGTCCAATTTCATTGGTTGCAAAATCCAACATTGGATAGGCTTTATTATTCGCCTCAAAATAAGGCCATCCATAATTTCCTGGTGTTTTAGCTTGATTCCATTCATCATAACTCTGCGGACCCAGATCACTATCTTTTCCTGAATCTGGACCTACATCTCCCCAATAAATGTATCCCGTCCTTTGATCTACCGTAAAACGGAAAGGATTCCGGCAACCCATTGCATAAATTTCTGGCCTACCTTCGGTGCCCTCCGAAGAAAATAAATTACCTGTGGGAATCGTATATGATCCCTCAGCTGTTGGGGTAATTCTTAATATTTTCCCTCTGAGATCTTGTGTATTAGATGATCCTTTTTGCGCATCAAATGGAGCTCTTCCTGCTCTTTCATCCAAAGGCGAATAGCCATCTGATTCTTTAGAACTCGTATTGTCTCCGGTACTTAAGAATAAATTTCCATTAGGCCCAAACGAAATCGATCCTCCTGAATGGCAACAAGTTTCACGTTGTACGGCCACCTCAAGTATGACCCGCTCACTTTGCAATAAAAGACTGTCTTGATAAGCCAAAACAAACCTTGAAAGGTTTTGTCTAGGACGTCCTCCTTTAGGTGAATAATAAATATATATCCAGTTGTTGTCTTGATAATTTGGATCGATAGTTAAACCAAGCATTCCATCCTCATAATTACCTTCGGTACTTATATCAAAAGTATGCAATAGCTTGGTTGTCCGCATTTTAGGGTCATACACTTTGAAATTGCCTTCTCTTTCGATGAACAACACACGGCCACCTGGCAATACGGCAAGCTCCATGGGCTCATTGACCTCTGCATCTAAAATTATTTTTGTGAATCTGCTATTACTCGGCGCTTGCCTCGTTTTAACTTGATCAGTTTGGATACTCATGCTCCCTGCGGATGCATTTAATAATGCTTTTAAGTTGGTTGAATCGTGAAAAAAATTAATTTTTCCTCCATCAAAATCATTCTCTTTATTGACCTGTGCTTGATACAACCAGGGCCAATAATATGAATTGATAGTATCGGATGGCATCAAAAGTGCTCCTCCTGTTTGAACATACCGTTCGATATCTGATTGCCATTGTGGATTAAGCATTTGAGGATCTGAAAGTATAATTAAAGCTCTATTTTTCCATAATGAATCTCCCAACCTTTGACTCTCTGAATCTATGATCTCAAAATCAAAAGAACTTTCTTGAATAATCTGTATGCATTCATTTTTTAACTTACTATACGGTCCGTCTTCCTGGTATATAACTAAGAGCTTATTTTCTCTTGATTCATTACAAGAAATAATGATCGATAAGAAAAAAGAGATAGAAAAAAAGGATAAAATAATCTTCATATTTATTTAATCTTTATTTTAAAAAAAACGTTCAACAAAGATGTTTTTTTTAGGTGCTTCACGAGAGACCAAACTTATAAATACAAATAGAATAATAAGACTCCCCTGCCCGTAGTGAGGTCGTAGGGAAATGGGTCTTATTAGGACTATCAGGAAAGTGTTGAGTTTCCAAACAAAAGGCCCCACGATATTCATAACTCTTATCATTTTTACCTCTAACCGTACCATCTAAAAAATTACCCCCATAAAATTGAATGCCGGGCTCGTTGGTATATACCTCCAGCGTTCTTTTCGAAAGGGGTTCAACCACTCGCGCGGCAAAAGTCACTATTGAATCCGACGGATTCAATACATAATTATGGTCATACCCTTGCCCATAATTCAACTGCTCATCTACCACATCTATTCGACTCCCAATCTGCGTAGGTAATAAAAAGTCAAAAGGGGTATTTACTACCTTTTGAATCCCCCCTGTAGGTATGAGCTGATCATCAATAGATGTAAAATAATCTGCATTAATTTGCATCAAATGATTATTTATATTCCCGTTGCCCGCTCCTTTTAGGTTAAAAAAAGAATGATGAGTAAGATTGATGATGGTGGTTTGATCGGATTGTGCAAAATACTGAATCCTTAACTCATTTTCATCGGTCAGTTGATACTCAACCCTCACAGTTAAATTTCCAGGATAACCCTCCTCCATATGTGTTGAAAAATAGCTCAAAACAAGTGTATTGTCCGTAAATGAATCCACTTTCCAAACAACGGATTCAAAACCTTTATTTCCACCATGTAAGTGATTTTGCCCATTATTTTTTACCAAAAAATACGTACTATCCTCTAATACAAAACGCCCCTTCGAAATACGGTTTCCGTACCGACCGATCAACGCACCAAAATATTTTTCTTTAGATGTCTGATAGGCATCTATGTGATTAAACCCTAAAACAACATCATCAAAATGACCTGTTTTATCAGGCAACCATAAAGAGACCACCCGCCCGCCAAAATTGGTAATTTGAGCAGTAATCCCCTGTTTATTTTTGAGGGTATATAGTTTGACTTCTTGACGATCAATGATAGTATCAAAAGCCTCAGAAGAAATCAATTTTATCGCCATTTTATTTTCAAACAAACAGGTGGTAAAGCACAAGCAAATTAAGATTGACAAAAGGGTTCGCAAAGTTCGTTTCATAATTTATAGTAAATATCATTTGAGCATCACATAAATAAGATCACCTGAACAGGCGAAGTCATTCCACCCATCCGTTATTAAGGTACACATCAATAAATTTTTGATCCAATTCCTCAGAATCTTGATATTTTATTCTTAAATCTTTTAGTTCCAATTTTAATTGGGTCACGATGCTTGCATACGCTGGATCATTGTATACGTTATTTAGTTCTGACGGGTCCTTCATTCTATCGTAGAGTTCCCATTCATCTACATCATAGTAAAAATGTATCAACTTAAAAGTTTTGGAAACGATCCCGTAATGCCTTTTTACCATATGGACGGCTGGGTACTCATAATAATGATAATAAACGGCCTCACGCGTCCATGTATCTTCACCTTTCAACAAAGGTAAGAGACTTTCTCCTTGCATATCTTGAGGGGCTTTAATATCGGCTACCTCCAACAAAGTCTGTGCAAAATCTAAGTTTTGAACCATTTCATCATTTGTGCTTCCCGGAGCTATATGTCCAGGCCATTTGATTAAAAGTGGGGTTTTAAAAGACTCATCATAAATGAATCTTTTATCAAACCAACCATGTTCTCCTAAATAAAACCCTTGGTCTGAAGTATAAATAATCATCGTATTTTGATCTAACCCGGTCTCTTCAAGATAATCTAATAACCTCCCAACATTGTCATCTACTGATGCAATGGTTCCCAAATAATCCTGCATATATCTCTGATACTTCCATTGCATTTTCTCCTTCGCTGACATACTGGGCCAATGTTCCTTAAACTCGCGATTAATTGAATCAATGACAGGGTCATATAATGCCTTTTGTGCTTCATTTGCGCGTTGGTAAGGTCCGGAAAATCCATCTACACGGTTCCATTCCATAGCAGGTATCTTGGGCAGTACGCCAGTCATTTCAGCTATGGTTTCGGGTCTAATTTTAGCATCATGACCATACTTCATGTGAAACAAAAGATTCATTTCAGCTTCCTTGGCAGCTGAGCCTCGACCCTCATAATCATCAAAAAGTGTGGCGGGTTCTGGAAAATGTTTCTTGCTAAACTCTTTAAATTTATCTGCCCGTGGCCACCAGGGGCGATGAGGTGCTTTATGTAAGTACATCAACATAAAAGGCTTTTCAGGATCTCTTTTTAGGTCAAGCCAATTTAGGGTAAGATTCGTAATAATATCAGTAACATAACCTATAATGGTAGTATCCCCTGTTGGAGTAATGAAATCAGGATTGATGTAATTTCCCTGTCCAGGTAAAATAAGGAAATCATCAATGCCCTTAGGATTATTTCCAAAATGTAATTTTCCAAACATCGCCGTTTGATAGCCTGCTTGTTGAAAAAGCAATGGGAACGTAATGTTGGTTGTATCAAAGGGCATTCGATTATCTATTTTCCCATTTAAATGCGTATGCTTACCTGTAAGAATGGTGGCCCTTGAAGGGGCACATATTGAATTGGTAACACAGGCATTGTTAAACTGCATACCTTCTTGCGCGATGCGATCAATGTTTGGGGTCACTATCAAGTTATCCTGATATGCACTTATGGCCTGATACGCGTGATCATCAGACATGATGAAAATAATATTAGGTCTTTCGGATTTTTTTAAAGCAACTTCCGAGCTACTACATCCCATCATCAGAATGATGATCAGTGATGTATAAATGCCTTTTTCAATTCTGCAGTACATAATTGTAACCCTCTAACTTTTAACTTCATCATTCAAAAATACTCGCAAGTATCCCCGCCTTAAATCAGATAGAAAATAGCCTATGTGAAGTCGTTTAAGATTCCCACCGCTCTATTAGATTGAAAAGGTCTCTTTGCTCATTAAACTCCTGGAATTCGTGAAAAATAAAAAAACGTAAACCATGATTTAACTCACTATTAATTTGGTTTACACATACCAACAAATCTCACGCCAATCCAAGGATGGTATATTAAAATTCAATCTACGAAAAAAAATTAAAAATAAATATAAAAAAGAGGACATAAGGATAGGTTTAAAAATGAAATTTTTACAAAAAAATTGATTTTTTATAGGCCAATCAATCAAATAATCATCTTTTTTAGACTCCTAAAAGATTTTTTATATAATTTTTAAAAAAAATTATGGCATTTGTTTTAAAATAACTATTTTTGTATAAATTAATACAAATAATTATGAGTAACGGTATAGTAAAATTTTTTAATAACACCAAAGGTTTTGGATTTATCACACCTGATGAAGGTGGGAAAGATGTGTTTGTTCATCAAACAGGTTTAACAGAAGAAATTCGTGAAGGCGATAAAGTAAGCTACGATGTGCAGGATGGCCAGAAAGGTTTGAACGCAGTAAACGTCAAAGTTTCCTAAGAAGTTTTCTCAAAATACTTTGCAAGCCTGTCAATTTTTTGACAGGCTTTTTTTATGCCCTTTGTCCACTGGCTACTTAATTATTTAGACGCGCATACAAGTATCTAACTTATTGTGAACCTTTTTAATCAGCCCATGGTTCATCAAAAAAGTAACCCTATGAAAATCACACTTAAGCTAGCTGCCCTCTACAATCTCTGTTGGGGCGCATGGGTGGTATTAAGTCCCAACCAATTTTTCAACCTGGTAGGCATGGAACCGCTGAATCACCCTATGGTGTGGCAAGGTATGGGTATGGTCATTGGCGTTTATGGTATTGGTTATTGGTTAGCCTCTTATGATCCCATGAGACATTGGCCCATCGTTTTTGTTGGTTTTTTGGGAAAAGTATTTGGCCCCCTCGGATTTTTTATAAATTACTTCCAAGGCAAAGTCCCTTTTGAGTTTATGTATACCTTAATTACCAATGATTTTATTTGGTGGATTCCCTTCATCTATATCCTAAAAATGGCTTATGAAGAGTCTCATTAAAAACGTTTATAATGACAAAAATACATTCACTATTAAAATACAGTTGCTTCCTATTCTACCTCTCGGCTGGTGTGAACCACTTTATAGATCCAGATTTTTATTATGGATTAATTCCTGATTATTTACCCTACCCCTATTGGATTAATATAGCGAGTGGCCTTTTAGAAGTCCTACTCTCTTTACTCCTCCTTTTCCCTAAATATCAAAAAATAGGAGCT
>TARA_B110000090_G_scaffold36481_1_pt1 | contig 11850 bp, 19 predicted proteins | sample TARA_B110000090 | Tara Oceans TARA_B110000090 (sample SAMEA4397239) | marine metagenome | biome: Polar Biome; feature: [SRF] surface water layer (ENVO:00010504); material: water (ENVO:00002006), including particulate matter (ENVO:01000060) such as... | depth 5 m
CGGCTTATAGGCTGATAGTCGTACTTGGACATAATTAAACTACTCATAATCAAGCCCGTCTTGGTTCATAGGAATCATATCCCAACTATCCATGCCGCCACTATAATATGGATCTACTTCACTAAAGCCGTCTTGTGCTTCAACTGACGTTACTTCTGGTACAAAGTGTTTAACCATCTGTTCAACACCATACTTTAGTGTTGCCGTTGATCCTGCACATCCTGAACACGCACCTTGTAGTTCTAACAGTAAGGCGCCGTCTGCATACGATAGGAACTCAATGTTTCCGCCGTGTCCTGCTACTGCTGGCTGAACTTGTTCTACAATTAGTTCTTTGATTTGTGTGATGATCTGTTCATCAGTTCGTTCTGTCATAAGTATACTCCATAAGTTACACATAGTATAACATAAGTTTACAGTAGTGTCAAGAAGTTTTTTAGAGTTTATCGCCTAAGTCAGTTGCTGACTTAGCCATGGCACCAACTTTATCACCCTCAGCGTCTTGTTGAGGAGCATCACCTGTTCTAGCAACTGTTGCTGTTTTAGGTTCTATGCCTTTTTCGTTAAAATTGTTTACCATTGTTTTAACTCTTGCATCGGTATCGTAAGCAGCTTTAAATGTACCGTAGTCAAATTGTTCGCCGCCTACATTCTGCATGAGTTTATTGAGATCAAGATTCTTAGAACCTGTTCTTATTTCTTCCCTGTTAGGTTTAGTAAAATGTAGGTATACACTTTGCTTGTTTTGATCAGCACTGTTAATAACAGTTCTTAATACCTGTACAAGTTGACTTGCTATAAGATTGGGTTCTTCTAATATGATATCAGACACTCTCATGTCTGATCTCTATTTACTAGTTGAAAGAATTGTACCTAGTCTGCGACTAGTTTCGATCATTTTCTTTTTTGCAATTTTACTTTCACGCTTTTCACGTCCAGCTTCTGCTTCGCCACCTACCGCAGCTTCACTGCCGCCGAAGTCATCTTCAGCATCAATAGTTGGTTCCATTTCAGCGTCCATGCCTGCGTCCATGCCTGCGTCCATAGCTGGCTCTTCATCACCCATTGGAGTAGGTACTCCGCCTTCACCAGTTATCTGTGCTACACCGTTAGTAAGTGCTGCTCTTGTGCTTTCTAGTGCTGTGTATAAACTTTCTAATGCTGGCTTAACTGTACCAATAAACGTTTCTGATTCTGCTTGACCCATTTCGTCACGGATAGCATCACCTAGTTCTAGCATAGATTCAGCTTGCATTTCTGCTGTGTCTTCCATCCAACCTGTAACACGATCAACCATGTCCTTGGATGCCATTACTAGCTCAGCTTTGTCTTCTGCACCTTCTAGTAGCGAAGTAAAGTAATTGTTAATAATTGCTTTACCTTCATCTATATTCTTTGATTCATTTTTCTTTTTAAGGAATGCTGGCTTATCGTCCGATTTATCATCTGGCGTACCATTATCATCCATTGGCATCTTACCGTCTTTTGGCTTCTTGCCTGCTTTCTTATCTGCTGGCTTCTTGCCTGCTTGCTTATCTTGATATGCTTTTAGTGCTGCAGGCACTTCGCCTTCGTTTACGTCTGCTTCTAACACTGCGGCATTAAGAACATCAAGGAAGAGTTTATTCTTTTGATATTTTTCATCATGCACTGCGTCAAAACTTTCATTAGTCTCATATTGACTTAATGTTGTACGTACTCTATTACGAGCGTCCTCTAGTTGCTCTAAAGTAAAAGCTTCTAGGTTAATCTTTTTTCCAAATCTTTTAGCAAGGCTTTCGTTCAATGAAGCTGCTGTCATGGGTTTGTTAATTTCTCTAATGTTCATCGGGCTCTTCCTAATGTTTTAATATGCTGTTATAGTTATTTAGCCAATTAACCTAGAATGTAATACTCTAATTGGTCTTTAGCATCTTGGGTATCATGTAGCGCAATATCTAGTCTAAGTTCTGCTACTGATCTTTTTAATTCATCTTTAGTTGTCTGTACAGTATTCTTATAAAAAAGACTATCAACGTGATGTTTACTTAATGTGTCATCTAATCTCTTTATTCTATCATGGTCCTGTATCCTATTAACATTACAATAAACATGGGCTACTGCCGCAGCTTTACTGTAGTAACTAGTTACTTGCTTATTAGCCTGACTATCATATATTAGATAACCATGTTTGCTTTTACGTATCACAAAATGTTTAATTCGTATGCTGTTACCTCGTTGATACGGGATAACAGTTAAATCAACACTGTTTACTATTTCTTCAAGTTGTTTTAATAAATTTTCGTCAATCATTTCTCATAACCAAAAAGAGATCTCTGTCGCGTACTTTACTTACTAAACTTTTCTTCACCATGTTATTAATTATGGTTTGTTCTCTTTCTGTATATGAGCTGATCGGATGCGGTCTCGCGTCGATCTTGCCCAACAAATCTTTTTCTTCGTTGGTTGTAAATATTTCAAATGAATTTATGAGCTCATTCATTTTCATGTTGTTACATCGGTGCCTTCATAACTACTTTAGCTCCTGGCTGAATGCCTTTGTCAACTTCGCCGTTTTGCCCTGGATTAATTACAAAACGTTTTCCGCTTGCATCGCTTGGGTCTTTTTGTATAACACCTGGTTTTTTTGGATCTCTTGGAACTTTAGTCTCAATCCCTGTCTTAGGATCCTTTAATGTTACCTGCTTATCGTCAGCTGACATTACATCTAACTCGTTTTCTAATAATTCGTGCATTCTCATTTAAACTTCTTCCTTCCAAAGGGTGTCTTACTTGGTGTGTTTAACCTCTTCAAGCGAACACTTGCTGGGTTTGCTCTTTTTGATATCGCTGACTTAACTTTCATTGTGCTTGATCGTTTTGCTTTTGTTTGCTTTAGACTAACACTTTTCTTTACATTAATTGGCGCATTACATGCCGCTGGACTTGCTCTAACTTGTCCTTTTCTAGCACCAAACTGACACCTAAACTTACGAGTCTGCTTGCCGCCGGATCTACTCCACACACGAGTTGCGCCTTCTTCTAATACTTCTAATACTATCATCTTGACGACTTATTCATTTGTGCTACTCTTTTAGAAGCAGGATTAGTTCTTTTAGTACGTTTGGCCTTTTTAGTCATTCTATTTCCTAAACGTGCCTTTGTCTTTTTTAATAAAATACGTTTTTTAATATCCGGTGCTGCAAAACATTGTCCGGGTGTTCCGACTACTCTACCTTTGCGTCTGCCACTCATGCAACGATACTTGCGTACTACTTTTGATCCTGCCTTTGCCCATACTTGTCTTTCGTTAACAAGATTATCTAGGCCGTCTAAAATACTTTCGTATGTAAAACTTTCAAACTCACTGCGCTCAGGCATTTCTATACCAAGACGTTTCATTTCTGGTTCTACATATTTCTTGATGTTCCTGTCGCTCATTTCATCATAGAAGTGATCAAACAAATCAGTGCCATATTCTTTTTTATATTCGCTTGCAACAAAATTATATTGTGCTTCGTCTTTAATCTTTTTCAACTGTCGGTTTAACTTATTCTTTGATGTACCAATACCAGTACCGCCCTTCATTGAAAGGTAAAGTTGTTCAGCTGTGCTTACTAATACTGCACGTTCTCTAGTTGTAAATTTAGGTTCTTCTTCTTTATTATTACCTGTTGTTGGTAATGGTTCGTCTCCACCCGGGCCTGTTGGTAGTTCTCCACCTTTCAATGGATCTCCTAGTGGTTCATCAGTGCTTCCTGGACCATCTCCGCTACTTGTAGCAGTTGCGCTTGCTGGTTTATAAACAAAGTTTGTTGCCGTACCATCCATTAGTGCTACTTTAAGTTGTACAAGCATCTTAGCTGCTTCTAGTTCGTCACCTTCAATGCCCTCTAGGTCTGCAAGGTCATCTTTGCTGTAAAGTTTTTCTAATCGTCTACCGATTATTTTTTGTAGTATTGGTTTAGTGCTTTGCTTTTCTATTATGACAACAAGTTTCTCTAAATTGCTTGTAGATAAATCTCCGCCTAGTATTTGAACTGCGCTATTTACTTCTTGTGTCATGCCACCTACAACAGGTTTCTCAGTTTCTGGTGCATCATCTACTGCGGCTTTAAAATCGTTAATTTCAACATCAGTTTTAATTTCTGTTGGTGTTTTTTTGCTAACTGTGTTGTCAGTATTTGAACTAGTCATGCCACTATCATCACCGGCGTTAGGTTGTGTCATGTTGCCTGGGCCATCAAAGTCGCCAGTTGGAGATTTACTATTTGCACCTGCAGGCATTTTGTCTGTATTAGTTCTATCCTTGTCTTGATTGGTTGCTGACATAGGATCAGATTCTATTTTCTTTATTTCGTCTTGTATTATTTCAGTTGCTTTGTTTGGTTCTACAAACGCACTCATCATTTGTTCGTCTTGTGCTGCTCTAACCATAGCTTCAAATTTTTGTTGGGCAGTTGCTTTGCCTCTAAAACGTTCCGGAATTACAAATGCATACCTTGATTGTACAAACTTTCTTAGAGCCTCTTCGGGATCCATTTCTTTTAGGTCTACCTGTAATTGTTGAGCAGCTACTGCTGATTTAATTACAGGGTTTTCTAGTTCAATGGGTGTAAGTTTTGAAATAATTGCTGTTGCTCTGTCTGCTCTTTCACCTGGCCCAGCAACATTATTAAAGTTTGCATCACCTGCGGCAATAATTTGTGCTATTTCCTTAGGATCATTTTTTTCTCTTGCTATTGTTAATGCATTATCAACAACTGCAACAACTTTTTCAGCTGTGTCAGCACCTTTAAAATCAGCAATAGGTTTTGCTCCACCTGCAGGTCCATCTTTTCCTGTGCCCGGTGCTACTGTAACTTCTGGCCCTGCTTGCGCTACCGGAGTTTCTTTATTCTTATCTAAGTATGCTTGTCTTTCGCCAGGTTTCTCAACTGACTTGCCTCTGCCACCGCCAACAGCATTTGCCATTGCTTTAAGTGTGTTAGGTCCTGGGTCTCCATCTGGCTTAAGGCCTTTTGATGTTTGGAAGTCTCTTACTGCCTTTGCTGTGCCTGGACCAAACCAGCCATCAGCTTTTGCAGGAAATCCTAATTGGGTTAGGGCAGTTTGAATAGTTTTTAACGCAGGACTGTTTATAGAACCTTGTTTAACTTTGCGCCACATACTACCATCAGACTTAATTGCAATGATAGCCGCGTTGATCTTAGCTTCTAATTGAGCTTCGGTAAGGGGATATGTAAGTTCTCTTAATAACATACACTTATTTAGTGTTTCTAGGTGAAGTTGATTAAGAGAACGACAATGGTGGACAATAAACCTGCAACAATAGTACCTGTTGCTCCTATGATTACTTTAATCATAGACTTATTTCCAGCTTGTATGTCTTGATGCACATGATGTAGCTTCTTTTCAACTGCGCTTAGGCGGTTTTCTAAGTTTTCATATCTCTGTTGACATAGGTCAACATGTGCTTCTAAATTCTTCTTTTCTAAGGCAGTTGCCATTATTTCTCTCCGTTGCGTTGTCTCGTGCAAGGGGCCTAAGTGTACCTAATGTGCTGTAATATTTGCCTTACTACAATATGTAGTACGTTTATTTATACTATTACCTGAGGCTAGTTATCAGACAGTTTAAATATAATATTACAATCAGTTTTGTGCTTAGTCCTAAATGCTCCGTTTGAAATTGTTGCTGTATCAGTTAACTGTGTGACAATTGGTACAAGGTCAAAGTCGTCCATCAGCATCTCTTCAGAAAGTCCGCCTACGTAATCATATGTAAATTCAAACACCCAATACCGTTGCTTGTCTGCAATAGAAGTTCCAAAGCCGTAGCCGCTTATATCTCCTACAAAAGAATTGCACCCAATTGGAGTGGGCTGAACCCGTAACCCCACAGTTTGCAACAAGGTCAAATAATTTGATTGCTGTTGTTTATGTAATGCTGGATCGTCTCTTCTAGCATTGGTTTCTGTAATATCAACTACTGTGGTTATCGTTACTCTCATGCATCTATTTAAGTCATAAAAAAAGAGCCACTTAAAAAAGTGACTCTTTAGTGTGACGCCTTTTACAACTTCACGATTCTAAGGTAGTTAGAATTTATTAAGCCGTTACTGCAAAACTAGCAGCTACTGATACTGTTGTGTCAGAACCAAGTCCGCTCAAGTTTGCTAAACGTGCTGCAATTGTTGCTGGTGTGTTGCTAGATGAATCCATCAATACACTCATTACGCCTGAATTATCGTTAATAGCATGTGCCATTAGAGGTTGTAGTTCACGTAAAATTAAATCGTATAGTGAACCATGTACTGCGTCTACTGCACGTAGATCAACCGGTGCATCGTCTGTACCGTCTGAAGCACTGTCACATCCAATAACGAACATTTGTACTGAACCAGTAGTTTCTAATGTGCCTACTGCGTTTGCTCCACCATTTCCTGGTGTAAAATCATATGTTGCCATTTTTTATCTCCTGTGTTAATAGCTTATATATAGTGTAAAGGGCCTCTAAAGGCCCTTTAGTAAAGTGCCTATTAAGCTACTGTAATTGCTGTACCAAGTGTAACAGTTGTTCCACCGATGTCAATAGTAGTTGTAGTACCATCACCATCACTAGAAACGAAGTTACGTTGGTTGCTACTAGTCGCACCTAAGTTACGGATACGTGCTTGTAGTGTAGCTGCGTCTACAGCGTGATTGTCAACAATCATGTAGATTGCGTTAGTATCACCTGATGGTGCTGCCATATACATAAGTGGTTGACACTCACGTACAATCGCTTCAATTAACTGACCACTAACACCTGTTGTGCCGTCGCCACCGTCTTGGGCTGTTAAGTTGATAGCTGTTGAGCCGTCATCTTCAAATACTTGAATCAAGTATGCTGCTGTTTGTGTTACACTGAAAAGTGTATTTGCTACATAATTTGTTGAACCGTGAATGCGATCAATGTCCAAACCTGCGTCTAATGCTGCCATTTTATTTCTCCTGTTTCATAAATAGCACACTCTGCTCCAGAGTGTTTTCAGAAATCATTATTAATTTCTTATATTGTATTTAGCCTACAAGGAAAAAAATGTTACTTTAAGGTCTTTTTGGCTCGATTTCGGATGGACTTAAACATGCTAATGTAACTAGGCCCTGCTCTAACTACATCATCTAGTGCTGCTATTGCTGGACGCATGGCTTTAACCATGTTACTTGGTATAGGTTTGCCTTGTGCCGCTAGTTCTAAGAAGCCTTTCACAAGCATAATATTCTCAGGCCCTACAAGATACCTATAAAACACATAGTCTCTACTACCAGCACTAATATCAGGAATACTAATTGTTGGTTCGTTATCATCAACCCAATTACTTTCTAGGTCACGTTGACTTGTAAACTTTTCTAAGTCGTCAATAATATCACTGCTTCTTAGTTTGGCTCTAGTAGCGTATAGTAGTTTAGTTACAACAACTCTTTTCTTATCAGATGTTAAATCGTTCCAGTTTGTTACGTTACGTCTAATAGTTTTATAATCTGTATTTGTAACGTTAAGAACATTTTCTAACCTTACAAAGAGCTGTGTCGGATTATTAGTAGCACCGCTGCTTATTGATCTTAAATACGATTTCACACCATCCACCGGAAGAGTTGTTGATGCTCGTGACCGCATCGCTGCTCCTGGATTTTTTAATTTTCCTATTGCACGTTCGTCACCTGTAACAAAATAAATGAAGTTATACAAGTCGGTACTGTTCATTTTAAAACGTTCATAATTCACAGACAATGTTTTACTAGCATAGCCCCTAACTACATTGGTTGCGTTAGGAAAGTTCTTTAACAGTTCTAAAATGATTAGTGAAAGATACAGCCTTTCACAACAATCTGCATATGTCAGAACTTTAACATTCTGATCATTGCGGGTCATTCTCGCTTCTTCTAAATTTTGTAAGAAGTTCATCTGCATATTACATGTACTTTTGCATAAAGACAGAACCGATCTTATGATAGTCTTTACTATCTATAAAATCATGTAAATGCTTGCTTAGTTGTAAATCTCTAGTGAAGCGCATTTTCATCTGTGGCTTCATGCCTTCTGCACGTAATAGTTTGCGCAATTCGTGTGCCTGGTTAGGATCTACTTCAATGGTTTCTCCGTCATCAGTTTTAACAGTGTTTAGTGGTGTAGGATTAGATTGACTGTCTATTATTTTACCTAGTTGATCAAATATTGGTTTTTGTTTAAACCCTTCTTTGTCTCCATCATCATCTTTGTCTAGTTCCATGCCGTGGTTGCCTAGGTCAAAATTATCATCACCGTATGCTTCACCTAATAGTTCTTTAATCTTCATCGTTTTCTCCTAACGTGCTATTGATCTGTTTGCTTTTGTAAAGTATCCTCGTGATACTAGTTTTATATCGCCCTTTGGATGCGTCATTACATACCCTTCGCCACCATCGCCGTGTGCTTCTGGTGAAACAGGTCCGTGATCCCCAATTGATGCTTTAACATCTGCATCATGTGAATCAAATTGATTAATAATTTTATCTTTAATCTTCATAATACCTTCCACAACACGCCACATTGCTTCATAAGCACCTTTGTTTTGTCCTAGGTATTCAGCTATCCTTTGTTGTTTAACACCGCTAACCTTACTTGTTTTAAGCCAGTTATAAAATCCTGCTGCTGGGTTGTTCATGCCTGTGTCTACTGTACTATTTAGATAAGTGTAAAATATTTGTGGCAAGTCTTTCATTTTTAGTTCTGTTAGTTTGTTTGTATCTAACATTTGATCTATGGCCGCTGCGTTCTGTGACACTGTTCCTTTTAAGACATTAATGTCTTCATCTTCTATTGTTGCTGCCTTTGAAACAGTAACACTTGGAACTATAAACACTTCTGTGCCTTGCATGTCGAGTGGCGGTACAGGACTAGGTGTTCCGGCTTCATCTAACAATCTGTGAACCACAACACCTGTAGTTGACTGTGCTATACGCTTGCCTAGATCACTGTTAACATCTACTTTATATGTAACAATGTTAGGAGTAAATGTAAATCGACCATCAATAACTTCTGGTGTAGTGTAGTATAACAAGTCTCCTAGTAAGTAACCTCTAAAGTCTTTAGGAGTTGCTTTTTCATACTGATCAAAGATAGTTTTCATACTACCAGCAAATGCTATACGCTTTGGATCTTCTCTGTTCTTGCCGCCACTGCGACTTAGTAAATTGTTTGCAAGTTCATCTCCGCTTGTTGCACGTTCGACTCCTTTTGCCTTAACAAATCCGCTTTTGTCTGTGAGTATAAACTCTCCAGCTTCATTGCGTCCAAACACAATAGCAGGTGACCCGTCCCATTTAATAGTAACGTCTGTGTGTCCGCCTTGCTCTAAAGCCTTTAATGATTCTAACGCACGTACTGCTCCTTTAGAACCTTCCCAAAAGATTATGTCCTCTGCATGATCAATGCGGGCACCTTCTTTAAGGACTGGCTTGTCTGTTTGTATGAACTCGTAAAACCTCATATCATTCTCACACTAGTTAAATTTAATCCTGCTAGTTCTTTAATTCTATCTAATTGTTTGACAGCTACAGACTCAGGTAGGCCTTTGCCTGCCTTGGCCATTGTTTCTTTCCACGGAGCAACAAGCTCTTCGTAGTTTGGATCGTTCTTGAGTACTGCAAACATACTTTCAACTGTATGTGTATCAGTTTCTTTTGCGGTTGGCCCTAATAGTATCTTTGCAATTTCATCCCAATCGTCTGCAATAACAGCATCTCCATTGTTGGGATCAACAATACCTTTTGTAGGACTAAACTTATATCCGCGGCCTCTTGCTAGACTTGATAGCAATATTGCTCTGTCAGCACCTGTGTAATTCTCTGTTCCACCACGCTTGGCTCCACGCTGTAGAGCAGGATTATCTGTAAGCATAAAGTCTGTTTGAACAAAGCCGTTTTTAACTTCACCTCTGATCGGAGTTTTAAAATGTATTTGAAGTCCTGCGTTAGCAACCCAGCCTTGTGTAAAAGTTCTGCCCTTGTTCATAATTTCTAAATCAGGTATGCCTTGCTTTTGACACCAAGCAGTAAGTTTTGCAACTATTTCTTCCTTAGGCAATTCTCTTACATCAACATTAAGATCTAAATCACCTGATGAATTCTCTTCAAACGTTCCATCTTCTTTTGTCTTCTTGCCTGTTGTACCAAGTTTATCTTCGTCAACAAACTTAAATCCAAATGTAGCATTGATCCAATCTATTGTTGGCTGTACATCAACTGTAGCAATACGCTGTGTTAATGGAATGACTTCCTCGCCTTCAACTTTTTTGAATATGTTTCCGCCTTCTAATAATTTATTTCTCATTTATTTTTGCTCTCAATAACCTTAGTCATGCCACGTTTGAACTTACGAGGATCACCACTCTTAATACTATTAAGGAATCTGCGTTCTAACTCGTTAGCAGTTTCTGCATCATAATTCTTATTAATATTATTAATTAAATTAATTGAACTGTTTATTATATTGTTTGCTGTTGTCTCTATCAAACGGTCTTGATCCTTGCCTAAGCCTAGATTATTCAGTTCGTCTAAGATGCTTCTGGTTTGTTTTTTCATTACACGCTTTCCTATACATTGTATTTACCGTATATAAAATAAATATTACTACATAACGGAGGACAACAATGAGCATAACAACACTAAATTTTAACGAACGGTCTTTACTATTCGCACGACTTTCTTCTATAGCATATTATAACGTCAAAGAAGCAACAAGTCAAGCGAAACGGTTAGGTTTCACTACTACTGAGTTTTACCAAAAGGACGGCGCACAGGCATATCGTTTTATGAACAAGCACGATCTAGTCATTGCGTGTCGAGGAACTCAACCATCTGAGTTTAATGATATTAAAGCAGACTTAAAAGCAGTACCGGTAATAGCTGAAACTGTATCAAGAGTACATCGAGGTTTCAAAGCTGAGGTTGACGAACTATGGCCAATGATCATAGAAGATATTAATCGTAAAGCAAACTTAGGCAAGACGCTTTGGTTTTGCGGTCACAGCCTAGGAGCAGGAATGGCAACTATCATGGCAAGCCGTTGCAAATACAATGAAGAACTAAACGATCCAGTTGAACTGTTTACATACGGATCACCTCGAGTAGGTTGGAAAGGTTATTGCAATAGCTTAAATGTTGTGCATCATAGATGGAGAAACAATAATGACATCGTCACTACTGTTCCTCTTGCTATTATGGGATACACACATCACGGTACTCAGCATTATATTAATGCTTATGGCCAAGTACGTAATCCAAGTGGATGGCAACTGTTTAAAGACAAGTGGCGCGGTATTTGGATGGGACTGAAGCAAGGTAAAATAGATAGCTTTAGTGATCATTCAATGGTTGAGTATATCAAACACTTAGAGGCATACGCTCTAAGTAAATAGCGGAATACTAAAACTTATTTTAATCCTGCTAGTTTAAGATTTAATATAAAGTTTTCTACTAACAGTTTAACAATGATGGCGCCATCTGTCAGGTGATTCCTTTCCATATCTAAAACATGAGTTGCCATCATAACATACGCCTGTTCTTCTGTTATCTTTAATCCGTGCCACTCAATAGGATCTTCTTCAGATGCAGCCTTGGCCAGTATTACTAAATTACGGATCGCTTCGTCGTCTACTTCAAACATATCAGTCATGTTGTTAATCCCACAAATTTTCGTAGTACTTACCAAATAGTTTAAATCCGTTGCTCATACGTTCTTGGTGTGCTTTTACACCTTCACTGTCCCATTTATTGTAATCGTAATCTTGCATCCAATCATCTCGGCACTTTTGATTAAACGCCCAAATCATTTCGTCTAGGATCC
>TARA_B110000090_G_scaffold47256_1_pt1 | contig 11828 bp, 9 predicted proteins | sample TARA_B110000090 | Tara Oceans TARA_B110000090 (sample SAMEA4397239) | marine metagenome | biome: Polar Biome; feature: [SRF] surface water layer (ENVO:00010504); material: water (ENVO:00002006), including particulate matter (ENVO:01000060) such as... | depth 5 m
ATTCCTGGGGGATATGAAGGAATGAAAGTTGCAGTAAAAAACTAACCTTTAATCCACGCAAAGAATGAAAAATATATTAGCATACTTTATTAAATATCCAATTGCTGGGTGGATAATCGTCTTAGGCTTTATCTTGTTTGGTTATTTTGGATTTTCTACACTTACCTCTTCCTTTTTTCCTTTGTCGGAATCAAGAACTATTACTGTTAATTTAGCTTATCCCGGAGCCTCTCCTCAAGAAATGGAAGAAGGAGTAGTCCTCAAAATAGAAGATAACCTGAAAGGAATTGTAGGAGTTGACCGAGTTACTTCAAAGTCCTATGAAAATTCGGCTGCAATTACTATCGAGACTTTCAAAGGGTTTGATACAGATGTAATTTTAGCAGATGTAAAGAATGCAGTAGATAAAGTCCCTGGTTTCCCCTCTGGGATGGAGCCTCCGGTAATTTCTAAGAGAGAAGCGACTAGACAAACGATTTCATTTGCTGTAAGTGGAAAAGATATTCCTTTAAAAATCTTAAAACAAAAAGCACAATTAATAGAAAAAGAACTGTTGCGAAAAGATGGGATTTCGCAAGTTTCTATCACTGGTTTTCCTGACGAAGAAATAGAAATAGCTGTTACAGAAGCGGGGCTTAGAGCTTATAATTTAAGTTTCCAGCAAGTGGCCAATGCGGTTGCAAAAAACAGCTTGATTACCACAGGGGGTTCTATAAAAACAGATGCTGAAGAATATTTGATAAGAGCAAGTAGCAGAGCTTATTACGCTAGTGAATTAGAAAACATTGTAGTGAAATCATCTCCAAACGGAAATGTAGTTTTACTAAAAGAAGTGGCAACACTGAGAGATAAATTCAATGAAAACCCTAACGGAATATTTTTTAATGGAAACAAGGCAGTAAACATAACTGTTCAAAATACAAATAGCGAAGATTTAATTTCTACTGCTGAGTTTGTTAAAGAATACATTGTCAAATATAATTTGACCTCCAACAATGTGCAATTAGATGTTACTTCAGATTCTTCTATTACTTTGACTCAAAGAACAGACTTGTTGCTAAATAATGCTTTGGTAGGAATGTTACTTGTTTTAATCATTTTATCTATCTTTTTGAAACCAAGAATTGCGATGTGGGTGGCGTTTGGCTTGCCCATTTCTTTCTTAGGAATGTTTGCTATTGCGGGTCAATTTGATGTTACAATAAACGTACTTTCTCTATTCGCAATGATTATTGTAATAGGAATATTGGTAGATGATGGAATTGTAATTGCCGAGAATATCTTTTCTCATCACGAAAGAGGGAAGTCTCCTGTTCGTGCTGCAATTGATGGAACGTTAGAAGTAATTCCTCCTATAATTTCAGCTATTTTAACTACTATGTTAGCCTTTTCTACCTTCTTGTTTTTAGATGGAAGAATAGGTGAGTTTTTTGGAGAAGTATCTGTAATTGTTTTAATTACACTCTCGGTTTCTATGATAGAGGCACTTATTATTTTACCTTCTCACATTGCTCATTCCAAAACGTTACAAAAAGGAACAAAACCTTTTAAATTCAACTTAAAGGCAGAGCAGTTCATGAATTATTTAAGAGATAACCTGTACCAGCCAGTTCTTAATTTCTTCTTGAAGTTTAAATTTATAGGATTTGCCATTATGGTAGGTTTACTTTTAATTACTCTTGGAGGAATGAAAGGAGGGATAATTAGAATGACTTTCTTTCCACAAATTGCAAGTGACAGGGTTCAAATTACATTGAACATGCCACAAGGAACCAATGAAAACTTAACTGATTCATTGATTACAAACCTAGAGAATAGCGTGTGGAAAGTGAATGAAAAGTTCATGGAGATACAAGAAGGAGGAGATTCTGTTGTTTTAAATATTGTAAAAACAATAGGCCCGGGTTCTTCCAAAGCATCACTAACAGTTAACTTACTACAGGGGGAATTTAGAACTGTTTCTTCTCCTGAGATAACCAATGCAATTCAAGATACTGCAGATGAAATTATTGGGGCAGAAAGTTTAGTTTTTGGTTCGGGAGCAGTATTTGGTGGCTCGCCCATTGCGGTTTCTTTGTTGGGAAATAAAATTGATGAATTAAAGTCTGCAAAAAAAGAACTGAAAGAAGCCCTTTCGGAAATAAGCGGAATTAAAGACATCACAGACAATGATCCTCAAGGAATTAAAGAAATAACTGTAAACTTAAAACCAAGTGCCTATTTACTAGGGTTCACGCTTAATGATGTGATGGGACAAGTGAGAAGTGCCTTTTTTGGAACACAAGCACAAAGATTCCAAAGAGGTGTGGACGAAATAAAAGTGTGGGTGAGGTATGATGAAAAAGAAAGAAAATCCATCAATAATTTGAACAACATGCAATTGATTGCACCCTCTGGAGCAAGAGTTCCTTTTGCAGAAATTGCGAGTTATAACATTGCCCGTGGAGAAATATCTATCAATCACCTGGAAGGACAAAGAGAGATTCAAGTAAAAGCAGATTTAGTAGATCCAAAAGCAAGTGCTACAGATTATATGGCTACTGTTAAAGATTCTATTATGCCTGGGATCTTGGCAAAATATATTTCAGTTACTCCTCTGTATGAAGGACAAAATAGAGAAGCTGTGAAAACTCAAAAATCGTTATGGCCAACTGGCCCTATTATTCTTGTCCTTATTTATATCGTTATTGCTTTTACCTTCCGAAGTTATAGTCAGCCAATCGTTTTAATATTACTCGTCCCTTTTAGTTTAATTGGAATTGGATGGGGACACTGGATTCATGATTTTTCTATCAATATTCTTTCGGGATTAGGAATCATAGCCCTCATTGGTATTATGGTCAATGACGGATTGGTCTTAATCAGTAAGTTTAACATTAACCTGAAGCTTGGGATGAAATTTGATGATGCTTTGGCAGAAGCTTGTAAATCAAGATTCCGTGCCATATTCTTGACGACAATTACTACTGTTGCAGGTCTTACTCCACTTATTTTTGAACCCAGTTTACAAGCACAATTTCTGATTCCAATGGCAATTTCTATTGTGTATGGAATTATCATTGCTACTGTCTTAACTCTACTCTTACTCCCTATCTTTTTAGCAACTGTAAATGGAATAAAAGTAACTGTACTCTGGTTTTGGAGGTCAGAGGAATGGGCGTTTTGGAACACAGAAAAACCAACCCGAGAATCAGTAGAAAGAGCAGTGAAAGAATTAAGTGCAGAGCTCGGAGAAGAGGAAGAAACAGAAGAAATCACTTCAGCCCAAAATCATTTAGAACTAGAATAAAAAACATAGAAAATGAAACAATTACTAACTATTCTTACCCTTTCTGTATGGATTCCTTTTGTGGGGATTTCACAAGAAACCATGTCCGTAGAAGATGCAATTGCAATTGCAATGAAGCATAATTACGACATAAAATTGGCAGATAATTCTTTGCTACAAGCGGAGAACAACAAAAGCATTTACAACACTGGTTTTTTACCCACTGTAACTGCTAGTGCCAATGGAAAATACTCCAATTCAGATGCTGTTATTACCACACAAACTGGGCAAGAAAACACTATAAATGGTATTGAAACAAAAGGTTACGGAGGTTCTGTGGGGTTAAATTACATTTTATACAATGGAGGTTCTAGAAAATTTCAATACGATAAATTAAAAATTATGTATGATTTATCAGATGCTCAAAAGCAAATACAAATTGAAAACACTTTGATTGATGTGTATACGAATTTTTATAATGTAGCAAGAGGTCAAGAACAAAAAGCTACTTTGATAGAAGCTTTTGGTATCTCCAAAGAGAGGCTGGAAAGAGTTACCGTACAACAACAATATGGTAAAAAAACTCAATTGGATATCTTGAACGCAAAAGTAGATGCAAACAGAGACAGTATCAATTTATTGAATGCTGGTGTTGCCCTAGAAAATAACAGGAGAAACCTTAATTTTTTACTGGGAAGAGAAATAAACACCTCTTTTGAAACGAGTAAAGAGGTTGTATTAGAAGAAAACTTGTCCTACACCGTTTTGTTAGGTCAATTAAAATCTAATAACAATAGCTTAAAACAAATTGAAATAAACAAAACGATATCGCAACAAGACTTAAGCATCAATCAAGCAGGTTGGTTGCCAAGTGTTTCTACTTCTATTTCTTATGGATTAAATTACAGTGACAATGGCCCAGCTGGGTTTTTAGCAGTGCAACAAACTACAGGTTTAAATTCAGGGTTGAATTTAAGCTGGACTGTTTTTGATGGCGGATCTACCAAAGTAAGGGTGCAAAATGCGAAGATAAATCTAAAGACGCAAGAGCTAAATAAGCAAAAACTACAATTGAATCTAGAAAACCAATTGGCAAAATTTTGGGCAGAATACAATACCCAAAAAGCGATCATTGAAAATGAAAAAATCAATATAGAAATTAGCAATCAAAACTTCTTGAAGTCAAAAGAATTATTCAATTTGGGAAGAGCCACTTCTCTTGATTTTAGACAAGCGCAATTGAACTTAGTTAATACAAAGCTCAATTTACTTAACGCAAAATACAATGCTAAAATAGCGGAGTTGCAATTGAAAAAGTTTGCCGGACTGTTGAAGTAAACAATTTACTTTATACACAAACCTATATTAATACCTAATTAGCTCAACACCTAATATCTTAATCCCTTTTCGTTAAATTTACAAGATAAATAAAACGAAAAATGAATATTCTTATAGCAATTTTTATTGGTGGGGGAGTCGGAAGTCTGGCTCGGTTTGGAGTTTCGCAGGTTACTCCGTCTGGATTTCCTTATGGAACTTTGGTTGCCAATGTGCTTAGTTGTGTCGTTATGAGTATAGCATTGTACGTGTTTTCTTCGAAAATAGAAGCTTCTTCTTTTCTCAAATACTTAATTGTAATTGGTTTCTGTGGTGGGTTTAGTACGTTTTCCACTTTTAGTTTCGAGACATTTGAATTCATGAGAAATGGTAATTTTATATTGGCCACACTCAATATTTTGGTGAACGTAGTATTCTGTTTGTTTATCTTTTATATTTTCCGAAACGCCTTTTATACCACTTGATGAACACAAATAAAAACATCTATTTTATAGCCATTGGAGGAAGTGCAATGCACAACTTAGCAATTGCGCTTCACTTATCTGGAAACAAAGTTTCTGGTTCTGATGATGAGATATTTGACCCATCCAAAGGAAGGTTAGAAAAATATGGATTAATGCCAACTCAAATGGGCTGGGATGAATCTAGAATTAATTCAGACATTGATCTTGTAATCTTGGGAATGCACGCTCGTGAAAACAATCCTGAACTTATAAAAGCACAAGAATTAGGGTTGCCTATATTCTCCTACCCAGAATATATTTATGAAGCGACCAAAGACAAAATAAGAGTTGTGATTGGTGGGAGTCACGGAAAAACCACTATTACTTCCATGATTCTTCATGTATTGAATTTTCATAAGATTGAAAACGATTACATGGTGGGGGCACAATTAGAAGGGTTTGAAGTAATGGTAAAACTAACCGCCTCAGCAAAAATTGCTGTGTTGGAAGGAGACGAATACCTTTCTTCTCCAATAGACAGAAGACCTAAGTTTCATTTATACAGTCCAAATATTGCACTGCTTACAGGAATTGCTTGGGATCATATTAATGTGTTTCCAACCTTTGAAAACTACTGCGAACAGTTTGAAATATTTGTAAATAAAATAGAAGAACAAGGAAGCTTGATTTATTTCTCTGGGGACAAAGAAATTGAAAAAATTGTATCAAAATCGGATAGAAAGATTGACTTTGTTTCTTATTCTACTCCTGAATATTCCATTTATAACGGGGTGACAACTTTAAAAGATGGTTCTCAAGAGGTGGAGCTAGAGATTTTTGGAGAACACAATTTACAAAACCTAAATGGCGCGAGGTTAGTTTGTGAAAAAATTGGCGTTTCTTCTGCTCAGTTTTACAAAGCAATACAAAGTTTTGGTGGAGCAAGTAAACGATTAGAAACAGTGTCTAAAAACAGTAAAACTCACATCTTGAAAGATTTTGCTCATTCTCCCTCCAAGCTAAAGGCTACGACCAAAGCCGTAAAGGAACAATATCCCGAAAGAGAATTAATTGCCTGTATTGAATTACATACTTTCAGCAGTCTGAATCAAGAGTTCCTGGCTCAATATAAGAACACTATGTTGGATGCAGATAGAGCTTTTGTCTACTTCAGCCCAAAAGCTATAGAACATAAAAAACTAGCCATGTTGAGCGAAAATGATGTAAAAACTGCTTTTTTTAGCGAAAATGTGACTGTTTTTACCAATTCTGACGAATTAATGAAAACTGTGAAGTCTATCAATTTCGAAAACAAAAACTTGCTTTTGATGAGTTCAGGTAATTTTGATGGAGTTGATTTTGAGGCGTTGGGAAGTGAACTTTTATCTAAATAAATATGAAAAAAATACTTTTATTAATCCTTATTTTGTGTGTTTCGCAATTCTCTTTTTCACAAAAAGAATTGGCAAAAAAACTAATTGACACTCTCGCCTCTGATGCATTTTATGGAAGAGGTTATGTGAACAATGGAAATAAAATTGCAGCCGATTATATTGCTAAGAAATTCAAGGAATACGGAGGGCAAATGGTGACCGATTCCTATTTTCAGGAATACAGCTACCCTGTGAATACTTTCCCAAATAAGGTTGAGATTAAATTTGGGAATCAAACTTTAAAAACTGGTTTAGATTTTATTGTAGCTCCTAATTCTGGATCGGCAAATGGGAAATACAGATTGGTTAAAGTAACTCTTGAAAACTACAAAAAAGAGATTACTAGAGAGTTAATAAATAGCGATATTCAACTTGCCTATTTAGTGAATTTACCAAAAGCAAATGGTAGAGACGAATATTTTGCTCAAATGGATCTTAAAGCCACTATTGCACAAATCGCTCCTTTATTTGTTATTAACGATAATAAATTCACTTGGTCAGTTGCTCAAGACGCACTTACTTTTCCTGTAATTGAAATAAAAAGTGAGTTCTTATTAAACCACACATCAGTTAGTTTGAATATAGAAAACAAGCTGATTGATAAATTCAATACTCAAAACGTAATGGGTTATATTCCTGCAAAAAAATGGTATAAAAGAAAGAAGTTTTTTGTGTTTACTGCTCATTACGACCACTTGGGAATGATGGGGCAAACTGCAACATTTAATGGGGCAAACGACAATGCCAGTGGAATTGCAATGATGCTAACTTTGATGAAGCATTTCTCCGAGAATAAACCAGAATATTCGGTTTTGTTTATTGCGTTTGGAGGAGAAGAGGCTGGATTACTTGGTTCAAAATATTACGTAGAAAATCCTGTAGTTCCCCTTAAGAAAATGAAGTTTTTATATAACGTAGATATGATGGGAACAGGCTCGGAAGGGATTCAAGTGGTGAACTCTACGGAGCATCCCAAAGAGTTTGAAAGGCTAAAAAAGATTAACGAAAAGTATGATTTGGTAAAGCAAATAAAACCAAGAGGAAAAGCAGCAAATAGTGACCATTATTGGTTCGAAGAAGCTGGAGTTCCTTCGTTTTTCTCCTATACTTTGGGTGGCGTTACTTATTATCATGATATTCAAGACAGACCAGAAACTTTGCCTTTAACGGAGTTTAACGATTTACATAAGTTAATTGTAGAGTTTGTTAATTCGTTTTAATCGATAAAAATTACCCTTTTGGAAACTGTAAGAAAAACGAAGTTCCGACTGTCATTTTACTTTCAAAGTAAATTTTCCCGGAGTGATTTTTCATGATGTTATTTACAATGGCTAATCCCAATCCGCTTCCAGATGATTTAGTGGTGAAATTAGGAGTAAAAATTTTCTCATATTGCGAAGGATCAATTCCCTTCCCGTTGTCTTTTACCTCTATCAAATAATTATTTTCATCTTGAGTCAATAATACCTGAATAACTCCTGTTCTACCCTCAGGGATTGCCTGCGAAGAATTTTTAAGCAAGTTGTTGAAGACTCTGATGAGTTGGTTTTCATCTCCCCTTATCATAGCTTTTTTAATTCCACTCGTCTCTTTTACCACCTTTATTTCTTTGTCAAAAGTCCCTACTGCATCTTTAAGAATAATTCTTAAATCTGTAGAAGACAAAGATGTTGTAGGCATTTTTGCAAAACTAGAAAACTCATTTGCAATCTCGGTTAATGCATCTATTTGGGTTATCATTTTGTGTGAAAAACGCGTCATTTTTTCTTTGAATTCTGGGTCATCATGCTTTAAGGATTGCTCCAAATATTGCACGTTTAATTTCATTGGCGTAAGAGGGTTTTTTATCTCGTGGGCCACTTGTTTTGCCATTTCCCTCCAAGCAGTCTCTCTCTCTGATTCTGCTAATAAGTTGGCACTTTGTTCCAGTTCGTCCACCATGGTGTTATATCGATTCACCAATTCACCAATCTCATCTTTGTTCTTCCAAGTTATTTTTTCATTCTTTTTATTGAAGGATACATTTTTCATTTTATCCCCAATCAATCTCAAAGAACTGGTAATGTTTCGAGAAAGGAAAAAAGCAAAAATTCCTGCTCCAATTAGTAAGAAAATATAGAGCTCCAAAAGGGTCCTATAAAACTTACTAATCTCTATGCTGTTGGTAGAAAAATCGTAGTTAGGGACATTAAGAATTCCAATGTTTTTTCCCTCTTTATTTTTTAAAATAGAAAAAGTGGTAATGTTTGATTCGTCTAGTTTAAGGATATAAAAAGAGTCCGAAGTGGCTATAATTTCATTCAAAACTTTAGGAGGAATACTGTCGTTTGTTTTTAATTCTTCGTCCAAACTTAATAATATAGCTCCTTTTGTATTGTATATTTTAAGCTCCATTTCATTTTCTCTCGATAGTTCTTCTATTTTTTCGTAGAATTCTCTGGGCACAGAATTCAGATTTTCCTGCATGTCAAATTTATCGGTAAAATATTTTATACTATTTGCTACCCTTTTTTCTTTCCTTTCTAATCGAGAAAGGTGGTATTTTTCGTTTTGGTTTTTAAAAAAAACAGCTGTGAACAAGGCAATTACCAAAGAAGATAGGATTACCAAAGTAAGCATAGCTACGTATATCCTTTTACTCAATCCTATTCCTAAGTTTACTTTTTTCATTGTTTGTGTAGCATCAAAAACTATTCCTTAATTTTTCATCTTCTGCGTATGCTTTTATCACTTTGTTTCGTTCTTTTAAAAAAAACTTCATATAGAGTTTCAAAAATAGAAAATCTGCCACTTTCCCCAAAATTCCTAAAGGAGCTTTATACTCAAAATCATCTTTCATAGTTGTTTCTTGCCCCTCTTGAATAAACGTGTGAGTATGGCGAAAACACTTAAAAATTCCTTTTACCATTTCATCTGTAAAGGTATTGGGCTTTTTCATTTCGGTAATTTTTACCGTCATTCTTTGGTAAACTCCAAAGTGTTTTGCTCGCCAGGTTACTGTTTCATTCAAGTTTATTAATCCATGGGTTACTCCCGCAATTGCCTTTTCATTACTATTTCCTGTAGATATTTCGTGTAAAGTTATATTCCTTGACAAGTCAAAAACTACTTCTATAGGTGCATTTATTTTCGTTTGTATCTTAATTGATGGCATTTTAAGAAACTATTGTTGGTTTTAAAGAATAAATATAGGTATTTGAGTTCGTTTTGGTCTTTAAACGTAAAAATGTTTTAAATTTGAAGTGTAAAATGACACTGAACCAACCTTAAGATTAATGGAAAAAAAAATAAAACTATTAAAAGAAAAGCAGGCCGAAGCAAAATTAGGTGGAGGAAAAGAAAGAATTGAAAAGCAACACGCAAAGGGAAAGTTAACCGCAAGGGAAAGAATTCACTTCTTATTGGATGAAGGTTCTTTTGAAGAAATTGGGATGTTTGTAACCCACAGATCTACTAATTTTGGATTGGATAAAACTAAATTTTTAGGAGATGGTGTTGTAACTGGATATGGAACAATAGAAGGGCGTTTGGTGTATTTATTTTCACAAGATTTTACCGTTTTGGGAGGTTCATTGGCCGAAGCTCATGCACAAAAAATATGTAGAATTATGGATCTTGCCATGGAAAATGGAGCTCCAGTAATTGGATTAAATGATTCGGGAGGTGCAAGAATTCAAGAAGGAGTTGTTTCTCTTGGAGGGTATGCAGATATTTTTTACAAAAACACAATGGCAAGTGGAGTAATTCCACAACTCTCTGCAATTATGGGACCTTGTGCAGGTGGTGCAGTTTATTCGCCAGCTCTTACCGATTTTATTTTCATGGTCGAGAACTCTTCTTACATGTTTGTAACGGGACCTAATGTTGTAAAAACAGTAACTCACGAAGAGGTAACTTCTGAAGAATTGGGAGGCGCAAGTACGCATTCTACAAAATCAGGTGTAACACACTTTACTAGTGAAAATGAATTGGCTTGTATTCAAGACATCAAGAATTTAATGAAATACATTCCTCAAAACTGTGAAGAAGAATCTCCACAATATGAGTATGAAATGGGAGACGAATCTCGTCCTTCATTAACTGATATAATTCCTTCTAATCCTAACCAACCTTACGACATGAAGGAGGTCATTTCTAAAGTGTTGGACAAGGGTACTTTTTATGAGGTGCACAAAGATTTTGCAGAAAACATAGTAGTCGGATTTGGATTATTGGCAGGAAAAAGTATTGGAATTGTAGCTAATCAACCTGCATTTTTGGCAGGAGTTTTGGATAATAAGGCTTCTGAAAAGGCTGCTCGATTTGTGAGGTATTGCGATTGTTTTAATATTCCTCTTTTGGTGTTTGAAGATGTGCCAGGATTCTTGCCAGGAACAGACCAAGAATGGAATGGTATTATAAAAAATGGAGCTAAATTACTTTATGCTTTTTGTGAAGCAACCGTTCCAAGGATTACCGTTATTACTCGTAAAGCCTATGGAGGAGCTTATGATGTAATGAACTCCAAACACATTGGAGCAGACATGAATTATGCTTGGCCAAGTTCAGAAATTGCAGTAATGGGAGCTAAAGGAGCTTCGGAAATTATATTTAAAAGAGAAATTTCTGGGGCAGAAAATTCAGAAGAAAAATGGAAAGAAAAAGAGGCAGAATATGCCGAGCTTTTTGCAAATCCGTACAATGCAGCCGCAAGAGGTTTTGTGGATGAGGTAATTGATCCAAAACATACTAGAGAGAAATTGATTAAAGCATTTTCTATGCTTAAAAACAAAGTGGTAAACCTTCCTAAAAAGAAACATGGAAATATCCCTATGTAAAATCCATGTGGGAATTTAAATCCAACATTTAATAAAAAAACATGACTTTAATATTTAGAATTATAGGTTTTCTTGAAGGTATTTCATACGTCTTATTGATGGGGGTGGGCGTGCCTTTAAAATACTTTAGTAACGACCCCTCTTGGATAAAAGCTCTCGGAATGCCTCATGGTTTGCTTTTTGTGGGGTATGTTATTCTTGCTTTTTTAATAAAAGACGATCAGAAGTGGAGTTTTAGAACATTTGGATTAGTTTGTTTTGCTTCCGTTATCCCTTTTGGAACTTTTTATGTAGATAGAAAATATATGATTAATTTATAGAACACTCGAAAAAAATAAAAGTAATTAAAATACAAACTCCCTATCTAAAAGTAATTAAATAGGGAGAATAAGTATAACTTTTGAGATACTAACGTTCATCTTGACAAAAAAATTGAACCTTCTCTTCCTTGTAAACCTATTAATAAAATTATTATTTTCAAATACTCAATCCAAGACTGAGAGGGTTGAATCTACGTTTGACCTCTTTC
>TARA_B110000090_G_scaffold41705_1_pt1 | contig 11808 bp, 9 predicted proteins | sample TARA_B110000090 | Tara Oceans TARA_B110000090 (sample SAMEA4397239) | marine metagenome | biome: Polar Biome; feature: [SRF] surface water layer (ENVO:00010504); material: water (ENVO:00002006), including particulate matter (ENVO:01000060) such as... | depth 5 m
TATGATGAGGTCAATCAAATTGAAGGGGCTTTTTTTTTGGCAGCGGCCTATGGGTTTCAAGGAAGGCTTTATGCGGATCGAGGACAATACTTAAAAGCCTCACTGGCAGGTAAAAATGCTTTAAAATATCTCAATATAGGAAAGGATGAAGAGAATTTCAGTCCTGAACTGTTGCTAGGTAAGGGTCTTTTTAATTATTATGCGCAATGGATTCCAGAACATTACCCCATGCTCAAACCCATCATGACGTTCTTTCCAAAGGGAGACAAAAGCGTCGGAATAGCGCAATTAAAAGAGACCTCGAGAAATGCTTTCTATGCACGGACCGAAGCCCAATATTATTTACTTCGGATATTATATGAAGAAGAGCAAAATTTGTCAGAGGCCTCTCAATTAGCTGCTTATTTAACTAATTTGTATCCAAATAATTCTTATTTTCAGTCCTATTATGGGCGAATTTTATATCGTTTGGGTAAGCAGAGTGAATCGATAGCGGTTTTTGAATCTATTCTTGAACGGATACATGCTGAGCAAGAGGGTTATGAATACAATACCGCTAGATATGCCACTTATTTTTTGGGGAATATTTGGAAAGCACGTGGAGATTTAACCAAGAGTAAAAAATATTTTAAGGAAAGCGTAAAATATGCGGCCCTGGCCAATGCTACTGAAAAAGGGTATTATTTTTATTCTTTACTGCATTTAGGAGAAATTGCTGTTTTGGAGAAAGAGTTTGATTTGGCATTACAATATTTTAAAAAAGTCAGAAAAGTTACGGGAAGAAAGCATGCGGTGAATCGATCGGCCAAAGAGAAAATGAAGGAAATAGAACATTAGCGATCACTTGGCAGACTTTATCTCAACCAAAATCTGTAGAGGAGATAACATTTTTAGGTATCATTAGTCAATAAATAATTATAAAAAAGGAGTAGTTTTACTTTCAAATAATTTTCTTAAATGAGACCAGCCCCTGCAAATATAAAATTAGACCGGATCGATAGAAAAATTTTAGAGATTCTTCAATCGAATGCCAAAATCACCAATGCCCAATTAGCCAAAGACATTTCACTGTCCCCTGCACCCACCCTTGAACGTGTCAAAAAGCTTGAAAATGCGGGAATTATCAAGAGCTATCACGCAAGTTTGGATAAAGCCAAAATTGGTTTGGGTGTGAGCACTTTCGTGTTGGTTACCTTGAAAGGTCATAATAAAGTTAATATTGACCTTTTTCTTAATGAAATTTATAAAGTACAGGAAGTAATAGAATGTCATCATATCACGGGTTCTGGAGATTTTATGCTCAAGATTATATCTTATGACATAGCTTCTTATCAGAGGTTAATGCTAGAAAAAATCAGTGAAATAGAAGTGGTAGATGGACTTCAGTCTATGGTAATTTTATCAACTTTTAAGGAAATTAAAGTAATGCCTTTAGGTGATGATGAGTGATGAAAAAACATTAAATATCCTCTCAGAGGATAAGATTCAGCGCATTCTTAAAAGGATGAGCATACAAATCTTAGAAAATAATCATGAGGTATCAAAAGTCGTTTTGGTAGGAATCAATGGACAAGGCTATCAGATGGCTATACGACTCCAAAAGATACTGGAAACCGTGCATGGTGCGTCCATAACTTGTGACCTAGCTGAATTGATAATTGATAAAAAAAATCCTGTAGATGGCGCCATTAGTTTGTCTATTGATATTGATCTATTAAATCATCAAACGGTTATCTTGGTAGATGATGTCATTAACACAGGGAGAACCCAAGCATATGGGATAAAATTTCTATTGACGGCAGCCATTAAAAAATTAGAAACAGCTATTTTAGTAGATCGAAGTCACAAATTATTTCCGGTCTCCACGAGTTATTGCGGCTTGGCCTTAAGTACCACTTTAGAAGAACATGTCGAAGTCTCTTTAGAGACGGGTAGAGGGGCATTTCTTTATTGATAAGGTGAATTTGATTTAATTGGGACGGTTCCCACAAATTATTTTATAACATGCTTTACACGAGGCGTTTTTGTCAGCTTTTTATGGGAGTATCTCTCCTTTTCTCCTGTGTTCAGGAGCCCCAGAAATTAAAAATAAGTATTGAATGGGAATTGAATGGCAATCAGATAGAGGGCCAAAACAAGTTTGCCAGCACATTTCATCTCACCAATTCAGGAACGGTTGCCTTGGATGATCAAAACTGGTCTTTGTATTATAGTATGACACCAAGAGGGTTAATTCAAGACTCTTATACGGGTCAAGTCACTTTCAATCATGTGAGTGGAGATCTTTTCGTCATCAGGCCAGACAGCGGATTTTTGCTGGCGCCTGGCGAAAAGCGGGAAATGAGTTTCCATGGTAGAGATTTTATTCTCAAACATAGTGATGGCCCGGCAGGGCTCTACTTCTTGATGAGTGATGGGGAGATCTATGAACCAAATTATAAGCTTAGACCGTTCACCAATCCTGAAATGATTACCAAGGGATCGGCTGATTATTATGAGATTCCTACTGCTGAGTCGATTTATCACCAAAACAAAAAACTGAAATTAAATAACCCAAAGGTCACCTCTAGGTTAGTTCCGACGCCGTTGGAGGAAGCCTATTTTGACGGGTTTGTGGAGCTAAATCCAAATTGGAGTATTGAGGCAAGTCCCGCATTAGTGTCAGAAAGCAATTTTTTATTTCAGCAATTGACTGTAATTTTTGGGGAAAGCCCAAAGCGGGACGCCAAGCAAAGGATCATTTTAAAAATAAATGAAGAGTTAATAAAGACAGGATCATATCAGCTCCGCATTGACAAAGATGAAATTCTGATTCAAGGGGCTGATGCCAGTGGGGTCTTTTATGGCATTCAAAGTTTAATTGGTTTGATGCCTGTGGAGGTATTTGGAAACAAAATATCGCAGATAAGCCTTCCGCTGGGTGGAATCAAAGATCAACCGAGGTATGCATATCGGGGCATGCACTTAGATGTTGCCCGTAATTTCCAATCGTATGAGTCCTTGATAAAACTCATTGATCTGATGGCTTTGTATAAGTTAAATAAGTTGCATTTACATCTAACAGACGATGAAGGTTGGCGTTTGGAATCTAAAGTACTCCCAGAGCTGACAGAGATTGGTGCTCGCAGGGCCCATACAATCAATGAAAAGGAAGCACTTAGGCCGGCCTATGGTTCCGGTCCCTCTGGAGGCGGTAGAGGCTCAGGGTTTTATACTCAAGAACAATATATTCAGATGATACGCTATGCTCATGAAAGGCATATTGAAGTGATTCCAGAATTAAATATGCCAGGACATGCGCGTGCAGCCATTAAAGCCATGAAGGCAAGATATGAAAAATTGATTGCACTGGGGGATGAGAAAGGCGCTCTTGAATATTATTTATCCGATGATTCGGATCAATCAGTCTACCGATCCGCACAGTTTTACAATGACAATGTCGTTTGTGTTTGTAATGAAGCGGTGTATCATTTTTATGAAACTATTGTAGATGAAGTTCTAGAGTTATATAAACGGGCAGATGTGCCGTTAAAAATGATTCACACGGGAGGAGACGAGGTCCCTAGAGGGGTGTGGGAAAAGTCTCCTGATTGCCTCGATTTTCTTGCGATTAATGATCAATACGATGATGCTAAGTCATTACAAAGCTATTTTGTTGGACGGGTGAATAAAATCCTTTCTGATCGAGGATTGGCGACTGCAGGCTGGGAGGAAGTAGCTATGAATATCAACGAGGATGGATCATGGTCTCCGAATCTCGATCTCATTGGGAAAAATGTGACGCCGTTTGTTTGGAATAATTTATCCAATAATATTGATTTGGGTTATTTGCTTGCCAATGCAGGCTTTCCCATCGTATTATGTGATGTATCTAATCTTTATTTTGATATGGCATACAATAAAGATCCCAGAGAGCAGGGCCTATATTGGGGAGGTTTTGTAGATACCCGTAAAGTCTGGGAGTTCATACCAGAAAATTTATATCGATCTTCAAAGCGTTCCTCATTGGGAAAGCCCTTCAACCCCAGCAGTGATTTTAAAGAGGCTATTCGGTTAAATAAAGAGGGATTGGCTAATATTTTGGGTATTCAAGGACATTTATGGAGTGAGTCTCTCAATGGAGAAGATCAAATGCTAGAATATTATTATTTGCCCCGACTCATAGGATTGTCGGAACGTGCATGGGCAGCACATCCTAAATGGGCTATGGTTGAAGATCCATTGATTCGTGAAGAACAAGAAAATACGGCATGGAACTCATTTGTATATAAATTGGCTTCTAAAGAATTACCTAGGCTCAATTATTTCAATGGAGGATATCGATATCGTATCCCAACACCCGGTGCGATTAGAGACCACGGGTTGCTCAAAATAAATCATATTTATGGAATGGACGTTCGCTACACCACTGATGGTAGCGAGCCGATTTTTTCTTCTACTTTGTATACTCAACCCATAAAGGTAGACGGAGATGTTTTGATCAAAGCATTTGATAAGACCAATGGCTCAAGCTTAAGTATGGGTTTAATAAATTAAAAATTAGCGCTCTTTGTAAAGGTCAGGTTTTAGAAATAGCATCAGCAGACTTCTTTCTATAAGACTCCCCATACTTGAGCATTTTAAAAAAGCCTTGTCCTCATAAAAAGCAGATAGCTCTTTGCCCAATGATTTGACATTATCCATGGGAGCGATAGGATCCATTTTCATCGTTTTGATCAGCTCGTTGATTTGGCCTTGAGAAGACTTCACCCTATTGGCCATTAAAGATCTTTCTTCTCTTTGGTATTGCTGTACCGTTTCCGGTGTCATTAATCCGAAGCCTAAATTAATGATGGGATTATTTTCTTTAAAATATTTTGGTAAATAAATAGACTTTCGACCTTCATAAGACTGTTGATCAAAATCTATGGCCCGGAGTCGGTAGCTTATTTCCTCGAAATCGGGGGTTATGTCAATCACAAAGTTACTAGAATGCATATCACCCAAGAGTCTTACAAAACAGCGCTCATTAAATTTTACAAACTCTTTGGTTAATCTGATTTTATTGAGATCGGGGTCTTCAAGGCGCGTTCTAATAAATTGCTCTCCAGGAATACCCACGACATGTTCTTCTATTAAGGTTTCTGTGTGAATCAGGAATCTCATTCTGTTGGGGGCGAGTAGGTCTTCCAACTCCAAACCATATACCCGAGAGGCGTCGGCATGTTTAACATAAAAATAGTCAAAGTTGTCATTTATTTTATTGACCATTCTAATTCTGAAAGGTTTCGTATTGCCGTAGATACATAAATCTATGCGATCAACAAACAGGTGTTTCATGACGCTAACGTCTCCTCCAGATTGCATGATGGCATAAATTGTTTTCAGTGCAAAATGTATTTCTTGCATTTCATCTTGTGGAAAAAATACTGTCTCCCAAAGCGTATCAACGCCTTTTGAATCATAGAGTGGGATACTATTATTGTATCTTAATAAATCTTGATACGTGATAGGTAGGTATATGTCCTTTCTATACTTTTTTAAGTAGGATCTTAAGTGGGTGCTTATGGGATAAGCAATTTTTTTTTTCGATATTAAAGCCATTTAAGTCAAATGTTGAATGAAGATATTTTCACCCTTGGCCACCCAAGGTTGAAATTGGTTCTTTATATTTTTGTATTGTGGAAAGTAATCTATCAAAGTGGTTAAATCAAAATTTGACCCAGAAATACCGGCACCCGCTTTACAAGCATCGATCGCATTACATGCTTGCTCATAATGGCCTTCAACGGGAACCATTAAAGTGGCCTTACCTAAATACATCGCTTCACAAACGGATTCAAAACCGGCCGTACTAATAAAACCTTTACAAGCGGCCATTTTCTCTAAAAATAGTTGATCATTGAGTTGATGAAAAATTAAATTTTCATGGATTACATATTCACTTGGTTTTTCCTCATTGTCCCAAAAACAAACGAGGGGTATATTGGGATTTTTTCTATGAAAGGATTCGATTTCCTCTCCGTACCCGGCATTAACGACATAAATCAGCAAATAATCTCCTGTTTTGATAATCAGTTTCAGCACTTCATCTCTCAATAAGGGAGGCGTAACAATAATATTTTCTTTTGGATGATCTTCAAAATACTGGAACGATAGCGCGAGTACTTTATCTGCTTTGAGTCGAGTAACGTGATTGGCCAGTTTTAAGGTCAGCCGATCCATAATTTTACCCTTTGGAAAGGTAAACTGAGGATGGCTTATTAAATACTGATGGGCGATGCAAACAAATTTTGATTTGGGGCGATACCAAAAATTATAAATACCTGCTAAAAAGTCATAGAAATTAATGATGACATCAGGGTTTTCATCTGCAATAATTCGAGATAAATTTTTTATGTTTTTTCGATAGGTATTGCTCTTCCAAAAGATTTGAAAAAGAGTCATAGAAAAATTGATGGATTTCTGTTTTTTATCCTTAACAAAATTAGGACTTTCAAGTTGGATGACTGGCGCACCTATTTTATGAATAAAATAATCAGGAATGCTTCTGGAAGGGCTTGTACCAACAATAATTTTCGATAAGGTATGATTATTTTTTCGAAGCATTTTACTTAGCGCAATGGCCTGAGTCATGTGTCCTCTGCCTTCCCCTTGTACGATAAAAACAAAATTCATTTTTTATAATAAGATGAGCAATGGGTCATTCCATTAAATAAAGATAAAATTATTTTTTAGGACTGTTCAATTGGAATCGGATTCAAAATAATCAATTTGAAAATCAGTACCATCAAACACACCAAATGAGTTAAAATTTAGCCATTCTCCTAGATTAATGTAAGTTGATTCTTTGTTAATGTCCAATGTTAAGGGTAAGTGACGATGCCCAAAGACATAGTAGTCAAAATGCTGATCTGCTTCCAATTTTTTCGAGTATAAAAACAGCCATTCATTTTCTCTATTGATTTCTTGAATTTCTATCGTATGGTTAATCCGACTTCTAGAAGACCATTTGTTAGCCAATCCTACGCCAATATCAGGATGGATCCACTTAAAGAGCCACTGAGCTATTTTATTTCTAAAAACTTTACGAAGGGCCTTGAAAGTATAGTCACCTGGGCCTAATCCATCCCCATGTCCTACAAAAAGAACCTTATCATTTACTTTTAGGTGAATAGGATCTGAAAAAACAGTAGCGCCAATTTCACTTTCTAGATAGTCAAACATCCACATATCATGATTGCCATGGAAGATATAAATAGGGATTCCCTTATCGCTGAATTCCGCCAATTTATTTAAAAACCGAACGAATCCTTTGGGGACTACATGATCATATTCAAACCAAAAATCGAAGAGATCACCCACTAACAATATAGCGGCCGCCTCTTTTTCTACAGTTTCTAGCCAGCGAATTATTTTTTTCTCTCGGGATCTACTCCCTTCTTTATTGGGTGCACCGAGATGAAAATCACTTGCGAAGAAAATTTTTTTATTTTGATCAAGATCTATTGTTAGGGTATGCATAAAAAAGGCCTCTTTGAGAGGCCAATTTAGTATGATTATTTGATAGACTTATTTAATATCATCAGATTCTGTGTTAGATTTTTTGGAAGTGTCGGACTCCTCTTCCTTAATTTCTGAAAGAATATTCTTCTTTAATTCATCTACCGCATTGTCTAAATCTTCTTCTTGATCAGCTTCATCCGCTTTCTCAGTATCTTCTTGATCAGCAAAAGCTTGGTAAGTGGTTGGCTGTTCAAACGGTCGTTTTCCAATGAGTCTCTCTAGATCTGCTTGAAAAATAATTTCTTTATCCAACAATTCTTTAGCCACTATTTCAAGCTCAGCCTGATGTTTTTTGAGTAAGTTCAGAGTCCTTTTGTAAGCATCACTGATCAACTTTTTGACCTCTTCATCAATGAGTTCAGCAGTTGCATCAGAATAGGGCTTATTGAAATTGTATTCTGATTGTTTAGAGTCATAAAAGGAAACATTACCGAGTTTACTATTCATCCCATAGACTGAGACGATAGAATAAGCCAATTTGGTAATTCTTTCTAGATCACTCAAAGCACCCGTAGAAATTTTAGAAAATTTTATTTCCTCTGCAGCTCGACCGCCTAAAGCCATGCACATTTCATCCATCAATTGTTCCGTCTGATACAAGAACTGTTCTTTCGGCAAATATTGTGCGTAACCTAGCGCAGCAATACCCCGAGGCACAATACTTACTTTGACCAATGGATCGGCATGCTCAAGAAACCAGCCGGCAATGGCATGTCCTGCCTCATGATAGGCAACAATTTTCTTTTCCACTGGCGAAATAATTTTATTTTTCTTTTCTAAGCCGCCAATGACTCGATCAATGGCATCTTGAAAATCAACCATTTCGACGGTTTCTTTATCTTTTCGTGCGGCAATTAAAGCGGCCTCATTACAAACATTGGCAATTTCAGCACCTGCAAAACCGGGCGTTTGGGCAGCTAACTTGCGCGAATCAACTTCTTTATTAAACTTTATGGGCTTTAAGTGTACCTTGAAAATCGCATCTCGACCCACAATATCTGGCTTGTCAATGCTTATTTGCCGATCGAAGCGACCGGGACGGAGTAAGGCTGAATCCAATACATCTGGTCGGTTGGTAGCCGCTAGAATGATGACTCCGGCATCGGTGGCAAAACCATCCATTTCGACGAGTAAGGAGTTCAAGGTGTTTTCTCTTTCATCATTAGATCCAGGCATCTGTCCCCTTCCCCGTGAACGACCAATGGCATCAATTTCATCGATGAAAATGATGCAAGGAGCTTTTTCTTTGGCTTGTTTGAATAAGTCTCTCACCCGAGCGGCACCCACGCCTACAAACATTTCAACAAAATCAGAACCAGATAAGGTGAAAAAAGGAACCGCAGCCTCACCTGCGACAGCTTTGGCTAATAAAGTTTTCCCTGTTCCGGGAGGGCCTACTAATAAGGCTCCTTTTGGAATCTTACCTCCTAATTTGGTGAACTTACCCGGATTCTGAAGAAAGTCAACAATTTCTTTTATTTCTTCTTTGGCTTCTTCTAAACCTGCGGCATCTTTAAAGGTTATTTTTACTTGATTTTCAGCATCAAATAAAGCGGCTTTAGACTTGCCAATATTGAATATCTGCCCCCCAGGGCCACCGCCACCAGACATTCTCTTCATGAGAAACCAAAATCCAAATAAGAGCAAGAAGATGAAACCGTAATTAAAGAAGAGGTCATCCAAACCCTGTCGTTCTTCTGGTTCGTAGTTTATTTGTTGCTCTTCAGGAATTTTTTCTTGGATACGATTGAAGTTGTCGTTGAATATCTTGGCATCTACAATTTTAAACTTGTAGTGGGGTCCATTGATGAGCCGGCTATCCTCCAGTTCTAATTTATATTTACTATTCTGCAGCGCATCTTGCTTGAGGGTTACTTCAACAAGATCTTTGTTTTTGATTAAAACAACTTTTTCAACATCATTGCTGAGCAGCATTCTTTCAAATCTTTTTTCAGTAATGGTAATAGCAGCATTGGTTTTACTGAAATAAGTAAATCCCATAATGGCTGCCAGTAACGCGCTAATGATCCAAATTTGATAATTACCACGATTAGGATCTCCCATTATATTTTTTTTAGACCTTGGTGTCTTTTTCATTTAATCAATAATTTTATCTTATTTCTATTAGACGTTAGCCTTTATTTTTTGTTCTGCTGAGTCTTTTAAAACAGAAATTTTTGCGTCTGCCCACAATTTTTCTAAGTCATAAAATGCTCTTTTCTCCTTATTGAAAACATGTGCTACCACGTCTACAAAATCAATCAACACCCACTCCTTATTTGAATATCCTTCCTTGTGCCAAGGTTTTTGTCTTGCCTGATCGAAGGCATGTTTTTCGATCATTTGGGAAATAGAATCAATATGTGTGTCCGAATTTCCAGAGCACAAAACAAAAAAATCAGCGATGGAGTGTTGAACGGCTCTCAAGTCAAAAACTTGAATATCGGTTGCTTTCATTTCCATCATTCCCTGTGAAATCCATTCACTCAGTGATTTACTGCTCACTTGTTCCCCGATTTTGTTCATTCAATATTTGTCTACTTAGATTTGCTCAAATGTACTACAAATACCATGCATAAATTCTTTGCCAAAACACAATTTATAGGAAAAAATGTGATTTATCTGCCAGAATGTCACTCGACCAATACTGAAATGCAGACATTTTTGAAAAAAGCGAGCTTAGAAGAAGGAACGGTCGTAATGGCAGATTTTCAAATCAAAGGGCGTGGACAATTAAAGGATAAGTGGGTAAGTCAAAAGGGAAAAAACATTTTAATGAGCGTCTTGTTAAAACCCACCTTTTTGTCACTGGATCAACAATTTTACTTGACGATTGCCCTGGGTTTGGCCATTGTCGATGCGCTGGGTCATTTTATAGGCAATGACTTGAAAATTAAATGGCCCAATGATGTTTATGTGGGTGCGAATAAAATTGCAGGTATTTTGACGGAAGCCTCTGTATCCAAAAAAAGCATTGATCATGCGGTCATCGGAGTCGGTGTGAATATCAATCAGCAGGAATTTGGAACCTTGAAAGCAACATCGATTTTACTGGAAACAGGCTTATACAAAAATAAAGATCATGTCATGGAGCTCATTTTTTTAGCTTTAGAGAATTGGTACCAAAAAATTAAAAATAGGCAATACAGCGAAATTATTCTCAAGTACCATGCCCTCCTTTATTGGAGAAATGAAAGGCACACATTCGGCGTTCAAGAAAAACAGATGGAGGGAAAAATTAAAGGCATCAATGATCGGGGTCAGCTGATCTTAGAAATAGGGGGTAAAGAAGTCACATTCAATCACAAAGAGTTAATTTTTATCAAATAACGAGCTAGACAAGAGAAAGTTGTTTTATTTTTGCACAAAAAAAAAGACGAACGTGAAAGAAAATCATAAAGTTAAAGACCTCGCATTAGCCGATTGGGGGAGAAAAGAAATTCAATTAGCCGAGGCAGAAATGCCGGGTCTGATCTCACTGAGAGAAGAATTCGGAGTTTCCAAGCCACTTCAGGGTGCGCGCATAGCAGGATGCTTGCACATGACCATTCAAACCGCTGTGTTGATTGAAACACTTACGGCCTTGGGAGCAGAGGTTACTTGGTCATCTTGTAATATTTTTTCTACGCAGGATCATGCAGCGGCAGCTATTGCAGCAACAGGAATTCCGGTTTATGCTTGGAAAGGGATGAATGAAGAAGAATTTGATTGGTGTATTGAACAAACTCTTTTTGCTTTTCCAGATGGAAAACCTTTAAACATGATATTAGACGATGGCGGAGACTTAACCAATATGGTATTTGACAGATATCCTGAACTGGCTGAAAACATCAATGGTCTTTCTGAAGAGACAACCACAGGCGTACATCGATTGTATGAAAGAATGAAAAATGGAACACTCTTATTACCTTCTATAAATGTCAATGATTCGGTTACAAAATCAAAATTTGACAATAAATATGGTTGTCAGGAATCTTTAGTGGATGCCATCAGAAGAGCTACCGATGTGATGCTCGCAGGGAAAGTAGCGATCGTAGCAGGGTATGGAGACGTTGGTAAGGGCTCTGCAGCTTCGCTTAGAGGTGCAGGTGTAAGGGTAATTGTTACAGAAATAGATCCTATATGTGCTTTGCAGGCCGCCATGGATGGGTATGAAGTTAAGAAAATGGCAGATTCTATCCCCCGAGCCAACATTATAGTAACAGCTACGGGTAATAAAAACATCATTCATGGTGCATATTTTGAGAAAATGAATGACAAAAC
>TARA_B110000090_G_scaffold32902_1_pt1 | contig 11790 bp, 8 predicted proteins | sample TARA_B110000090 | Tara Oceans TARA_B110000090 (sample SAMEA4397239) | marine metagenome | biome: Polar Biome; feature: [SRF] surface water layer (ENVO:00010504); material: water (ENVO:00002006), including particulate matter (ENVO:01000060) such as... | depth 5 m
TTCTTGTTAATCCTCAGACAAATTCGTACGCTATTAGAGTAGCCCATGACTCTTTCCTCATTAGCAACAGAACAAAAGAGTTCACATAATTATTTCTGATAAAACTATGACTCCATTTGTTAAAAAGACAGGCGTTTTTCCTTTCATAGCAATGATATTTCTTAATGCTTTCATTGATTTAGGTCATAAAATAATCATTCAGAACACTATCTTTAAAGTCTATGATGGCTCTACACAAATTATTTTAACAGCCATTATAAATGGTCTTATTTTATTACCTTTTATTTTACTTTATACTCCAACAGGCTACCTATCTGACCGCTTTAAGAAAACGAAGATCATGCAATGGTCTGCAGCCGCTGCAGTTCTCATTACCCTGTTAATTACTCTTTTTTATTATCTTGGTTGCTTCCAGTTAGCCTTTGCCATGACTTTTATACTGGCAATACAAAGCGCTTTTTACTCACCTGCAAAGTATGGTTATATAAGAGAGCTTACCGGCAAAGATAACTTGGCAGCCGCTAATAGTTTTGTTCAAGCAACTACAATCGTTGCCATATTGCTTGGCATGCTTGTATTTTCAATGTTATTCGAAATGAGCCTAACAAACAAAATATTTACTAGTGAGCAAGATATCATTCAATTCATTGCACCCATTGGTTGGTTACTTGTTTTAGGCAGCGTGATTGAACTTTATTTTTCCAAGCAAATTCCTGACTCTGCACAACCACAAAGAGCAAAGGCTTTTGATTGGAAAAAATATCGCAATGGAGAGACTTTAAAGCACAACATTAAATTAATCCGGTGTGACCCCGTAATAAGCCTGTCAATTATTGGTCTCTCTCTTTTTTGGGGTGTATCACAAACCATAATAGCTACTTTCCCTGCTTATGCTAAGGAGGTTTTAGATATTAATAACACTATAATTATTCAAGGATTACTCGCTTGCTCAGGAATTGGCATCATTCTAGGTTCACTTGTTGCTGGTAAAATATCAAATGACTATATCGAGACTAGCCTCATCCCTCTTAGCGCTTTAGGTATGGTTATGAGCCTTGTATATCTTAGCCAGGCCAGCTCAGGAATCAGCTTAGCCGCTACCATTACAGCTTTTGGCCTATTCGGTGGCTTATTCATTATTCCGCTCAACGCAATAATCCAATTTCGGGCTCGCCTTGGGCAGCTAGGTACCATAATCGCTGGAAATAATTGGGTTCAAAATATTACTATGACTAGCTTTCTTATCGCTACAATGCTTTCAGCCTTAAATGAAATAAACAGTCAGGTAATACTCCAAGGGCTTACATTAGTGACTCTTCTTGGTCTCACCTATACTGTTTTAAAATTGCCCCAATCTTTGACTCGCTATGCCATTGGCCCCATGTTTTCCTATCGTTATCGCATCCGTGTAAAAGGTTTCCACAATATTCCCTCACAAGGAGCTGTCCTCATGCTAGGTGATAAAATGAGTGGGCTTGACTGGGCTATAATTCAAATTACTAGTCCTCGCCCCGTTCGCTTTGTCATAAATAAGTCTATTTACGAAAAGTGGTACCTCACATGGTTATTGACCCTCTTTAAGGTTATAGACATTTCAACAAGGGGCGGCAATAAAAACACAATAGATCTAATTAACAACTCCCTGAAAAATGGCGAGATTGTCTGCTTTTTTTTAGACAGCAACAACAGTCAAAATGAGCAGTTAGGTGAAATTATAAGTGGTTTTAAAAGTTGCAACAACGAGATGAATGGCCTTATTTTACCTTTCAATCTTCGTGGCTTATGGCACAAGGAGCGTTCACTTTCAATCAACAAACAACAAAAACTATTACAATCCGCTACTAGGCGAAATATCACTGTTGTCCTCGGAGAACCTTGCCCATTAGACAGCGATATAGCTAAGGTTAAACAAGCAGTATTTAACCTTTCAATAAGTAATTAGCAGTGAATTTAACAAAAGTAACGCTTATTTTTCTAACGCTACTTACCTTCCAGGTGGGCCACACGTAATGTTGCCGGTGGGTGTGAATCATAGATAGCTGATACCAAAGGATCTGGCGTTAAAGTACTAGCATTTTCTTGATACAGTGCTACTAAGGCTGTAATCAAGTGTTTTGCACTTGATACTGAGGCAGCATAATCATCAGCCTCGTATTCATATTTACGGGACATCGCTGTCATCATAGGGTGCAGGAAAAAGCCAAATACTGGAATGACCAACATAAATAGCACCAGAGCTGTAGCGCTTGTTTCACTCGTTACCCCGAGGCCTTGATAAAACCAAGGCTCTGCAGCAGCCCACCCTAAAAGCATTAAACTAATCAAACTTAATATCGCCATCACCGCCATATTCTTGATCACGTGTTTACGGCGAAAATGCCCCAGCTCATGGGCTAATACGGCTTCGATCTGTTCTTCATTTAACGTTTCCAGTAAAGTATCAAAAAAAACAATCCGTTTATTACCACCCAAACCCGTAAAGTATGCATTGCCGTGCCCTGATCGACGAGAGCCATCCATCACGAAAATTCCTTGGCTTTTAAAGCCACAGCGAGCCAATAAACTCTCAACCCTTTCTTTTAACTGAATATCTTCCAAAGGTGTAAATTTATTAAAGATCGGCGCGATAAATGCGGGGTATGCCCACATCACAAGTAAAGTGAAGGCAAACCAAGCTGCCCATAAATATAGCCACCAATACTCACCGGCACTATCCATTAATGACAGCGCTCCCCATAATAAAGGCGCCCCTATAATTAGCATTAATACCGTCTGCTTTAGTAGATCTGTAAAAAACAAACCCTGACTATTTTTATTAAAGCCAAACTTTTCCTCTAGCACAAAGGTTCGATACCAAGAAAAAGGTAGATCAATTAATGTGCCTATTACAAAGAAACTCAATATAAATAAAATACCCTGCGTCATCGCTGACCAGTCGAAGACTTGCCATGATCCTGACAGCAAAGCCAAACCACCGCCTATCGTCCAAAGCAGAAGGATAATCATGCCACAGATTCCTTCAACACGATTCAGTTGGCCCTTGGCAACGGTATAACTAGCCGCCTTTTGATGATCTACCAAGTCAATTTGGTCCTTGAAGGCATCTGGCACTTCATTCCTATGAGCTGTGACATAACGAGACTGCCTGTATGATAACCAGAGCTCTACTCCCGTCATTAAAACCAAGGCCGAAATAAAAATTAAACTAAACTCATTCATTTTAATGTATACCAATAAAAAATCATAATCATGCTAAGCAGCTTAGCCTTTGATACAATCTCTTGCAAGAAGTTCAACCCAATACGTAATAACCTAAGACGGATATCATGGCTAAAAGTAAAAAAAACCTCATCTGGATAGATCTTGAAATGACTGGGCTCGATACCAACAATGATCGTATTATCGAAATAGCTACTATCGTCACGGACGCCAATCTAAACGTTCTCGCCGAAGGTCCCATTGTTGCTATTCATCAACCCGATGAGGCCTTAGAAGGGATGGATGAATGGAATACACGTCAGCATGGTGGATCGGGCTTAACTCAACGTGTCAAAAATAGTATCACTAACGAAGCTGAAGCCGAGCGTCAAACAATTGAGTTTTTACAACAATATGTTCCCTCTGGTGTATCTCCTATGTGTGGAAGTAGTATTTGCCAAGATCGCCGCTTTATGGCTCGTATTATGCCTGAGCTAGAAGCTTATTTTCATTACAGAAATTTAGATGTAAGCTCATTGAAAGAATTAGCCCGCCGCTGGTCACCGGCTGTTGAAAAGAGCTTTAAGAAAAAATCGTCTCACCTCGCCATGGATGATGTCAAAGACTCTATTCGAGAGCTACAACATTACCGCGAACACTTTATAAAGCTACCTGAATAACACTCAGCTACCAATAATCCCCCCATCCTCTTTGGTAATCAATACCGTTGCTGAACGCGGCCGGCCGTGAATCGCATGATCAGGCCAATTACTGGCCGCATTAGGATGACTCGCTGATTTTTTGATGCCTTGCTTAGCCATTATTGTAGGCACATCACCGGGGTGCTGAATGTTCACCCACATCGTCTTCAAGTCAGGTGTCATTGCGATACCACTCACTTCACAGCCCACTGGTCCCGTCAAGAATCGTCGCGTCTCACCAGTATTAGGGTCAATCGCCAACATTTGATTATTGCCAAACTGAGAAAATTCATCCGTATTTAATTTTTTTGCACTGATATCTGTCTGCACCCACAACACACCACGCGCATCAATCATCATCCCATCAGGATTGGCATAGTCATCACCCTTAATGGACCCGCCTTGCTCCTCGCTCCCTGCTAATGAAAACACATCCCAGTCAAATTGCGTTGCCGAGGCATCCGTTTCTAATAGTTTGAGAATATGGCCAAACTGATTATTATTTCTTGGGTTAGCCGCATCACTCGAAGCGACATCCTCATCACCCCGCTTCGCATTATTGGTCATGGAAATATAAACATCACCCGTTTTAGGATGAGTCGTGACCCATTCAGGTCGGTCCATCGGTGTTGCCCCGACTGCATCTGCCGCTAATCGTGCATGCACTAGGACCTCCGCCTGACTATCAAAATCCTTATTCAGTGTCAGCGCTCTTTGACCAAAAACAAGCGGAAGCCAATCTCCGCTTCCATCGTCGTTAAAACGAGCCACATGCAGCACACCCTCATCTAGTAATCGGCCGTTCTTCGGACCTTGAGAGCCATCCCAAGCATCTTGTGTAATGAACTTATAGACATACTCAAACTTAGCATCATCACCAGAATAAAAGGCCACCCGTCCATCTTTAGCAATTTTATGAGCCACATTTTCATGTGAAAATCGACCCAATGCTGAACGTTTTACCGGCCTGCTCTGCGGATCGTAAGGATCAAACTCAATCACCCAACCAAAGCGGTTCGATTCATTCGGATGAAAATCCACATTGAAACGCTCATCATTTTCATGCCAACCATAATAGCTTTGCTTGATGTCATAACGTTGCCAGGCCACTTTCTGTTTGTCGCTCGCATCAGCAGCGTCCGTTAGCTGAAAATAATTATTAAAATTTTCTTCGCAACTTAAATATGTGCCCCATGGCGTTTGGCCATTGGCACAATTATTAAAAGTGCCTAATACCTCTTCGCCTAATATATCCAATTCTGTTTTGATGAAATCACTACCAGCAACAGGGCCTGACATAGACATCGGCGTCCTGGCAGTGATGCGCCGAGCATATTGTGATGGCCTGATGATGTGCCAATGGCCTTGATGTTGACGCACTTCAATCAGAGAAATACCATGAGCATGCTGTTCTTTTAATGTTTTTTCCGCCGTATAACTCTCTGGCCCATCAAATATACCGCCATCAACATGCAAAATCTGCGCATCAATATATTCATGATTCATGACCAATAAACCATGTTGAGAGCTTGTTACCTTCGCGGGTAGGGGAAAAAACTGCAAAGCATCATGGTGCATACCCGCTTGTAATAACTGCTCTTCAGCAGTATTACTGGCATCCATCTTAAAAGCAGGTCCATCTGAAACTGGATCTCCCCAAGCATAAAACACCCGCGCGCTATAACCCTCAGGGACGACAACACTATCGGTTAAATCGGCAATGGCAATCGCTTCAAAACCTAATAATCCAATACCGGATGATTGTTGGCAGCCCAACAACGGTAACATCGTGGCGAATAAGCTTCCTACGCCATATTGCAACACTTGCCGACGCGATAAGCGGGCGGCAATTAAGTCAGATATATCTACTTGTTCATTCTTCGCCATTTCTACTGACTAACCTTTCACCAAATGTTGTTCCAAAGCCCATTGAACATGTTCACGAACCAGATCAGACGGATAACTCAGCTTCGCTTGTAATGCTTCAACAATCTCAGGGTTGCTTGTTGCATTACCCAATGCCACGGCAATATTTCTCAACCAAGACTCGAAACCAATCCGTCGAATTGGGCTACCTTCAAATCGAGATAGAAATAGTGCTTCATCCCAAGAAAATAAATCTAATAATTGTGGTGAGTCTAGATCATGTCTAGGTAAATAATCTGATTCCAGTGTCGGTCGAGCAAACTTATTCCACGGACAAACTAATTGACAGTCGTCGCATCCATAAATCCGGTTGCCCATCATGGGCCTGAATATTTCAGGAATAGAACCTTTTAGTTCAATTGTTAAGTAAGAAATACAACGCCGTGCATCAACTTGATAGGGTGCAACAATTGCCTGCGTTGGACATACATCAATACAGGCTGTACAGGACCCACAATGATCAGCCGTGGGCTCTGTCACTGGCAACGGTAAATTAGTATATATTTCACCCAGAAAAAAATAAGAGCCATGCTCGCGATTTAATATATTAGTATGCTTACCTTGCCAGCCGATACCTGACTTTTGAGCTAATGCTTTTTCCATCACCGGAGCACTATCACAAAACACTCGGTAAGCCATATCATCAACCTCTGACTCTATCTTTTTAGCCAGTTTTGATAATCGTTTCCTCATCACTTTATGATAATCTCGCCCTAGTGCATAACGCGATATGAAACCTTGCTTATCATCATTTATTACACCCCAGGGTTCGGCAGATTCCTCTGGCCAATAATCCATTCTCACTGTAATGACCCTGACTGTCCCTGGAATCAGAGCTTCTGGTCGGGTACGTTTAGTGCCGTGTCGAGCCATATAATCCATTTCACCATGGAACTGCTTAGATAACCAAATCTTTAGCTCTCCCTCTGCCTTTTTTAAATCAATATCACTCACGCCTAATTGCTGAAAGCCAAGCTCTAAACCCCATTCCTTAGCTTGTTCAAATAGTTCGTTCATTGCTAACACTGTCTTTACTTTACTCATACAGGCTATTATAAGCATCATACAAATGAATAAACATGGCCAGCTGCTTTAGCTACAACAATTATGGCTGCTTTAAGAACAAATAACATTTGGAATCAATTTAATGCTTGATGTGCCCCATGATTTATACACCACAGAACAAACACGTGAACTAGAGCGCCTTGCTTGCGAAGAATATAGTATTTCTTCATCAGAATTAATGAAGCGCGCTGGTACATCAGCATTAGCCGCGCTCAAGTATCATTGGCCAAGAGCTGAAAGTATCTTAGTCGTTTGCGGAACTGGCAATAATGGTGGAGATGGTTTTGAGTTGGCAAGGCAAGCTACTGCTGGTATGTATGGCGTCACTGTCATACAAGTTGGTGATAAATCAAAACTTACCAATATTGCAACTGCTGCACGAGAATCCTTGCTTGCCACAGGCTGTAAAATTCAGCCCTTCAAAGACAAGCTCCCTACTGCAGATGTTATTGTCGATGCTATTGTGGGCGTTGGCCTTAATCGTGAACCAATAGGTGAATATAGCGCTGCTATTAGAGCGATTAACCTGGCTAAAGGTACGCCAGTTTTATCCTTGGATATTCCATCAGGCTTAGGTGCTAATACCGGTATGCCTTTTGGCAATGCTGTCACAGCCACTATTTGCCTTAATTATCTTGCGCTTAATCTTGGACTTTTCACTGGGGATGGGCCCAACTACGCCGGCGAAGTTCACTTTGATTCGCTCAAAATACCATCAGCTGTCTATAAGGATCTTATCCCTATAGCACGGCGTATTACTTTAGAAAAAGATGGTGCCTTACTTGCACCCCGAAAACGAACTAGCCATAAAGGTCATTATGGACATTTACTTGTTATCGGTGGTAATCACGGTATGTCTGGTGCAGTTAGCATCGCAGCCGAAGGTGGCGCTAGAGTTGGCTCAGGCTTAACTAGTATTGCTACTCGAACCACACACAGTTCACTCATGAGCCTAATGCGTCCAGAACTCATGTCCCACGGTATCGAGCACCCACAAGATTTAAAGCCACTGCTCAGCTCAGCTAACGCTTTCGTCCTTGGCCCAGGCCTAGGTCAAGACACATGGGCAGAAGGCTTATATCAAAAGGCCCTCGATTCAAACTTGCCTATAGTGATAGATGCTGATGCCCTCAATTTATTGAGTAAAAACCCGCAATATCATAGTCACTGGATATTAACACCACACCCCGGTGAAGCAGCTCGATTACTCAACTGTAGCATTGCAGAAGTACAATCAAATCGTTTAAATGCTGTGAAAAAGATACAGAAAAAATATGGAGGTGTCGCTGTGTTAAAAGGCTCTGGCACCCTTATAAATAATGGTGGGGACCTAACACGACTCTCCTCTTGGGGTAACCCCGGAATGGCCAGCGGTGGCATGGGTGATATTCTTGCTGGTGTCATTGGTGGTCTGTTAGCTCAAGGCTTTCCTTTGATGGATGCTGCCTGTATCGGTGTCGCTTTGCATGGAATGGCTGGGGATAGAGCTGCTAAGCAAGATGGCGAGCGCGGGATGTTAGCGATGGATCTCTTGCCGCATCTAAGACATTTAGCTAATTTAATTTTCTAGTGAGACAAATGTGTTAATCGAACTTATTGATGAGGCTGCCACATTAAAGCTAGGAAAAGAGATTGCCAAGTCTTGGCCTAGCGTAGCCATGACAATTCACTTAGAAGGTGAACTAGGAGCTGGCAAAACGACACTTACCCGTGGCCTACTTATTGCACTCGGACATACAGGTAAGGTTAAAAGCCCAACATATACCCTTGTTGAAGAATATGAAATAGGATCCCGTATCGTCTATCATTTCGATTTGTATCGTCTGTCAGATCCTGAGGAACTTGACTATATTGGACTGGATGATTATATGGGTGGCAATGCTTTATGCCTCTTTGAATGGCCGCAACAAGGAGGCGATTATCTACCGAAGCCTGATCTTATCATCAAACTTCACTATAAAAACACGGGAAGACAAGTCACTCTTACAGCTCTTTCTAACTCTGCACAGCCCATTTACCAACACTTAAAACAACTTTATATTAGTAAATAACTGCTTGATTTTTTAGTGTGACAGTCAGACAATACCATCCAAGTTATTTTAAGGATCGTCCAATGTACAGACTTGTTTTAGGTCTACTCCTTTACACCTGCTCTATGGGTGCTTGGGCAGCAGATATTGAAAGTATACGTCTGTCACAATCGGAGCAAAAAACACGCCTTGTATTCGATTTGAGCGATAGAACTGACTTCACTATTTTTCTTCTCAAAAACCCAGATAGATTAGTAATTGATCTTAAAAATACTAAACAGTCCAACGTACTTACCCTACCTTCTCTAATAGGTACTCCCATTCAGAATATTCGCTATGCTCAACAACCACAGAATAGCCTTCGAGTGGTACTTGACCTTACACAATCTTTGTCATACACAAGTCAGCTACTTCCTCCTTTGAGTCAACAAGCACACAGGCTTGTAATCGACCTTTCTAACAAAAATAGTACCCTTTCAAAGCCCATCAAGAACAACAAAAAGGTAATAACTACTCTTTCCAACAAAGAAATAGCAAAACCGCCTACAATTCAGGCCAGAAAAATCAATAAACCTCTACCCAGAAGGGATATAGTGATTGCTATCGATGCAGGTCATGGTGGGAAAGACCCTGGCGCAATTGGAAAACTTGGCACCAAAGAGAAAGATATTGTCTTAGCTATCGCTCGAAAACTAGCAAAACTTGTTAATAGCGAGCCTGGCATGCGTGCCTATCTCACCCGAAAAAAAGATGTTTTTATAAGCCTTAGGCAAAGAATTAAACGTGCTCGTATTCAAAAGGCAGATATGTTTATCTCCATCCATGCTGATGCTTTCGATAGACCTTCAGCTAGAGGTGCATCCGTTTTTGTCTTATCTGAACGTGGCGCCAGTAGTGAAGCAGCACAAATGTTAGCCGACAAAGAAAATGCGGCAGACTTAGTTGGCGGTATCAGCTTAGAAGATAAAGATGATCTGCTCGCATCAGTACTACTCGACCTATCCCAAACAGCCAGTCTAGAAGCCAGCTTAGAAGTTGCCCAAACTGTCTTATTTGGACTAAAACGTGTTGGAAATACTCATAAAAAGCAAGTAGAGTCGGCATCATTTGTAGTATTGAAGTCCCCAGATATCCCCTCAATTCTTGTTGAAACTGCTTTTATATCTAACCCCGCCGAGGAACGTAAACTGCGTACCAAAGGACATCAAAACAAATTAGCCTTAGCAATGATGTCAGGCATCCGAAATTATTTTCTGCGTAACCCTCCAATGGGAACCCAAATTTCGCAACAACATATTGTCAGTCAAGGGGATACATTGGCCACCATTGCAAAACTTTATCAAGTCAACCTAGCCACACTTATTTCTAATAACGGTCTAGCGAACAATCGCCTCAGTATTGGCGATATTCTGGTTATCCCTTAGATATTAAATCAATAGGATTTATGACAATTAACAGTCGCATTCACCCCCTTCCCCTTCACCTCGCCAACCAAATCGCCGCAGGTGAAGTCATTGAGCGGCCAGCCTCTGTCGTCAAAGAGTTAATCGAAAATAGTCTAGATGCCGGTGCCACAGAAATTGTTGTGCACATTGAAGGTGCAGGAAGTCAAAGCATCCAAATACGTGACAACGGCCGGGGTATCCATCCTGATGACCTTACATTAGCCTTAAGCCGTCATGCCACTAGCAAGCTCAACTCCACAGAACAATTGAGTCATATTTCTAGTCTGGGATTCCGCGGTGAAGCCCTACCTAGCATTGCGTCAATATCGAGACTAACGCTCAGTTCAAAACAAGCCCAAAATGAGCATGCTTGGCAATTGAGTGCTAGTAGTAACGAGCTTACGCCCATCACTCACCCCCAAGGTACCACCATAGAAGTTAGGGAGCTTTTTTTTAATGTACCTGCAAGACGTCGCTTCTTAAAAGGTGATAAAACCGAGTTGAATCATATTGTCACAACACTCCAACGCCTGGCACTTAGTCAATTTTCCATTGGTTTCCAATGTCAGCTTTCTGCGAGCAGTACATTAAAACTTCCTCGAGCCATTACACCAAAACAACAGCAGGAAAGGATCGCTAAAATATGCGGGAAAACTTTCCTTAAGCACAGCCTTTATATTGAACAAGACTATGATGCGATAAAATTAGTAGGCTGGTTAGCCAAGGCAGAGGGGCATAGGCCCCAAACCGATATATATTATTTTTTTATTAATGGCCGAGTGATTCGAGATCGCGTCATCAATCATGCCATCCGCCAGGCCTATTCAGACTTCATTCCATCAGGGCGCTACCCTGCATTTGTACTTTATTTAACAATGCCGTTTGATCGTCTTGATATAAACGTCCACCCCACTAAACACGAAGTACGATTTAGAGATGCTAGGTTAATTCACGGACTTATTAATAAAGCTATTCATGATGCTTTATCCACCGAAATACAACAGACTGGTGTTAATGATCTTTCCGCACTTATTAAAGAAAATATAACCCCACTTGAAAATCAAGTTTTCGAAACATCTATTTCAAACAACCAAACGTCCCAAAATCCTATAACAAAAAAATCAAACCCTTTTGGTACAATTCTTACCCTACTCTCACAGAAATACTTATTAACGCAGGCTAATCATGGTTACCTTTTAATAGATTTACAATCAGCTGAGCAACAACTAAGGCAGGTGCAGTATGAATGTGCTATAGCCACCCAGACAATTAATTCAAGGCCCATATTAGTCCCAATTAAAATCAACTTGAGCCTGCAAAGTATTAATGTTTTATCCTGCATTCAAACCAAACTAAGTGACTTGGGTTTAGGCTTCACCATTGAAGCTCAAAAGGTCATCGTCAATACCATTCCAAGCTTATTTT